>Ga0209634_1003271_pt1 | contig 10998 bp, 7 predicted proteins | sample LinPmetageLP40_FD_184043 | JGI IMG/M metagenome (GOLD analysis project Ga0209634, IMG submission 184043) | Marine viral communities from the Pacific Ocean - LP-40 (SPAdes) (version 2) | ecosystem: Environmental > Aquatic > Marine > Oceanic | place: Pacific Ocean | collected 2010-08-26 | reverse complement strand
CTATAGGACCTGAGATTGGTCTTCCTCCAATAAATCCTGGTTGTGATTGTGGTGGACCCATAAATTTTTCTTCAAATGTACCATCTTCCATTGCGGCTAACATTTCTGGTGTAGGACCTCTTGGATCCATTAGTTGTGGTTGTGGTTTTTTTACAACTCCTTGCATTTGTTCAATTACTTTTGGCATTAATGACATGCCTCCTGAAGACCCTATACCTAATGTTTCTTTCATTGGTGATAACATTGCAGAACTTATTTGTTCCATACTTGGTGTTTTTGGTTCTTCTTCCATTCTAGATATTGTTATTGGACCCATTGGAACCATTGTTTGCGGTTGTGCTATTGGTTGAGGTGTTCTTCTTGCAGCTGTTTGAACAGTTGGCAAGCCTGCTTTTTTTCTTGCTGCATTTAACATAGATTGAATCCCTGTTGCTTGTGCCCTGTTACTTGCAATATTTTGTTGTAGTGTGTTAGCCATGCTAATACCACCAGTCTGATAACCTATACGACCACCATCTCGAACATTGTATCTAGAAACAAATTCATCTTTGCCAGCATCATCAAGTGCCATGTACTCAGGATCGTTTGCAAAATAATTATCCATATACGTTCTCATTTTTCTACCAACATTTTCTTTTCTTCTTTCCATGTATTGTTCGTAAGTTTCACCTTCATCTTGTGGTGGTTCTTGTTTTACAAACTCTTCGTAAAGATATGTTGCAGCTCCAGTAATCCCACCTACTAATAACTTTTCTTGTACGATTTGATCTAGTTTTCCAAAACCTGGAATCTTATCGCTTAAATAATCTGTTCCTGTTTGTATTAATCCTGTTCCTTCATTTGCTTTTGTTCCTTGGTTTAAACCTTCTAGTGTTTCACCATCTTCGATAAAAGTGCTTTTTTTTTCACCTTGAAACATTTTACCTAAAGGTCCTTCTTTAAAACCTTCCATAGAATATTTTTGACTACCTAAAAAACCTTCACCACCCTCAGCGCCACCTAGTTTACCGGCTGCTTTACCAAAACCATAAGTTAATGCACCTTGTTTAAATGCATCCATTAAATTTCCTCTTTGATCTAATCTACCAATACCTCTCATCAGTCCTGCAATACCAGGATTAAAAGGTGCAACAAATGGTGCAGCTTTAACTGCAATATCTGCTAGTTCGTTCGGTATAATTTTTCTAGTTCTGTCAACTACTTTGTCTTTAAATTTTTGAAAGCTACTACCAATACCAAATCTTTCTCTAGGTGTTACATTCATAATGCCACCCGATGCACGTAATTGTCTTCTGATTTGAGCTCTTGTTATCATATATATTAAAATTTTGTTTATATTAAAAAGGCAGGATTTTCACCTGAATTCTTCAATCTACTAGTTTTTTACTAATAAATCAAGATTATGTTACAACGTTTCTAGGCGTTACTTCCATAGCTGAAAGTATTACATGAAGCCTATTTGCGCTTGCTGCTGATACTTTTATAATTTCTCCAGACTCAACTATTAAAGAATTGCTTAAAAGATCTACGGGTCCAGCAGCTGCGTCTGCAGGTATATCTCTTTGGTGAACTATGCTAAATACAGCGTCACTTGTGTCAGTTAAAGTTACCGTAACAGAAGAACCACCACCACTATCATCACTTACTAATATTGATTTTATAATAGATGTTGTAGCAGATGGCACCGTATACAAAGTAAACGTTGCATCTGATGTTATATCGACTTTTTTATTTACAAAAACAGACATTATGATCCTAAAAAAAAAGTTACTGCATCGTTATTTTCAGTTTTTTCTTCTTGAAAAGTTGTATTTAATTTTTCTATTAAACCATTTAAATCTCTTACTAAAGATAAAAATGTTATTTGATCGTATTCTTTCGGTGGTTGTGTTAATGTTTGTACTATTTTTGCCATTATCTTCTCCCATCTGGTTGATAATCAATTCTAAAAGTTCCTACTCTCCAAAATTGATTTGCAGCTGTGTTGTCTATTTTTAAAGAAATAGATCTAGCACGTGCACGTGTATCTATTTTTTGTGTGCTTGAATTTACTGTAAAAGGACCAAGCGATGAACTAACTTGTGCATCATTTGGAAAGTCTCTTAAATTTAATGTAACTCTAGCATCTCCTGTTTGTGCTATAAAATCTGGTATGACTCTTCTAATTTTCATCATATATTCACCATCACCAGGTATTCCTTGTTGACCAATATCAAAATCTCCAGATTGAATGTTTGATGTTATTGCTGTTGAAACACCACTTTTAATTTGATTTAATCCTGTTTCGTGTTCATAGTAAGTTGATACACCATCAGTGTTACCAAAAATATAATTAGTGTCGGTTGTAGGAGTTGTACCACTTGAATTATATTCGGTAGCATGAGGTTTACCAAATACAGCTGAATCTTGCCAAGCAGATCTAGCTAACGTACCACTGGTCCATACAGGCCTTTGAGTGGTTGAATCTAAATAATTATAAGCAACCATTTTATTTACTGTTCCAGAACTAGAACTTGGATAAAACCACGTTACTTCCCCAAATAAATTATTTAAACCTGCATTAATATGTTGTTTAGGTATAGTATTTATATCATCAAACACATGGTCTTCAACTAAACATGGTAACGATTCTAATCTACCTGAATATCTAAAGAAACCATTTTCTGACATCCAATATGCAGTACCATCAACCTCAACGGCTGCATTCTGTCCAAGCAATCCACAGTTAGTGCCGACTTGTTGAAATGAGAATGTAAAAGGTGGACCAACAAAACGCATAGTAAATAATGCAGTGTCTGTCCAAACATAAATAGCATCTCTACCTCTAATTGCTCCAACAATTTTAGATCCATCAGCAAGCCTTTGAGTGCCTGCTGTATTAGTAGCACTAGGTGTATAGGTATTGATATCTTCTTGAGAAGAAAATCTTATAAACATAGGGTCTTGTGTTGATTTTGTTCCAATAGTTGTTTCTGTTCCAAAAAATAATAAGTGCCTATCTGGTGTTGATACTAAAGTAAATGCAGAAGAAGTTGGTGCATTTGTTATAATTGTAGCTCTAGTAGAATTAGCAGTAGTTGGATTTGAATTCCATTCAAAGCTTTCACCGCCATTAATAGTTGCAATTAATTTATTGCCAAAATTATCTAGCGACCATAATCCAGGTGCTGTAATAATATCTCCAGATGCCGCAGAGTTCCAAGCAAAAAAACTTGATGCATCGGTTACTGTTGCACCTGATGAATGAGATGCTGCAGTCGTACCACTAGCTCCTCTTGTTAGACCTGATAAAGTTCCTGAACTATTGCTAGTGTAAGTTATTAATTCTGAACCTATAATAACTGTTCCAGTTGTTGGAAAAGAAGATGAACTGGCCATTGTAAATGAAGTAGCACTAGAGTTAAGAGATGATGATAGTGTTGATGAAAACTGACCTGCTTGCTGCCCGCCCCATGATCCAAGGCCAAAACCTGTTGCTGCAACCTCAACTGCTGGTCCAACAGGATAATAATGTTTAACTCTAATTCCACCAGATGTACTAGCTCCAGATCCTGATTCATTAGATCCAACATCAATAGTTAAAGTAGTATCTGTTGGAATAGTAGTTACCATAAATTTATTATCATTAAAATTACTTGCTGTAAAATTAGAATTTGTAATAGATGAAAAATTATCTAATAATATAATGTCAAATTTGTTTATATTATGTGCTGAAGAAAAAGTTAATGTTACAACAGATGATCCATTAGTTGTAGAGAAAGCACTTGTTAAAGTAGTTGTTGTTTTAATTGGATGTATATCATAAAAAATACCACCAGAATAAACGTACAATATTCTATTTGTACCTAACGCTGCATATTTGATTCCTGATGTATTAATAAAATGATGAATAGCCGTGTTACGACCAGTAATGTCAACAGAACCTAATTGTGACCAGCCACCTATTTTTTCAGGTGTACCATATCTAAATCTAACATTGTCTCCACCAACCCATTGACCTTCACCACCGGTTGAAGTAACTTGTTTATTAAATCCTGGTTCAAATTTTAATTTTTGTAACATAATTATCTTGCCGTTGTTGGCACTCCTTTTGATGTAACAAATGGAGATGCTGCAAAAGACATGTAAATATAAGTACCAGTATCATTTACAGCATCAGCTCCACCTCTAAATTTAAAACCATTTGAAACAAATTCTACATGAGTTAAATTACTAGTATCTTCAGCATCCGATCTATTTGCTGTAAGTGCAGCAGCAGTTCCACTATCATTAATTGGATCTCTTTTATTGTCTATTATAACCCAATGAGAACCATTCATATTAGTAGCTGTATCTTCTGAATCTATCCTTTTTACCATAATCCAAGCTGGTTTAAATCCAGTGTGAATAAATGGACCGCTAGTGCTATTACTACCTGAGTAGGTTCCAAACTTGCTGTAGCCTTTTACGCTGTGAAAGCAGTAGGCAACATAAGGATCAGTGTTATTATTTGTATTATTATCACCGCCTAAATTAAAAACACTAGAACCTGGGATAGTGCCATTCCAAGATGTGTTTGTCGTTGCTTTAGCTTCAGTATTATTAAGTTCTAATCTTTCTGTTCCAGAAAAACCTTTAAACCACATTCTCCAATCTTTTGCGGAATCTCTATTTTTAACAAGTAACATATCTAATGTAGTACTTAAACCATGTTTTACAGTTTCATTGCCTCCTGTTCCTGTGTAGGTAACTATGCTAAACCCAGCAGTAGTATTTACACTTCCCGCACTATCTATACTTCCTATTCCTGTTGCACTTGCATCATTACTAAATGCTGTTCCAGCTTTCCAGTTCCATGCTGCGTATGTGTGAGTATTTGTATTAGTATTTCCATTTACTTTTACAGTAAATCCATCGCTATTAAAACTATTAAGTCCTATATCATCATCAGCCTCAGACACTTCTACATCACTTGTGTTTGTGTGAAAGTGTTTTTTTACTCCTCTAACAGTATCATACACCATATGATTTGCTGCATTGCTTCTTTTTTTCATCCAAACCCAATCTGGTGAAAAATCTAATCCACTAACATCTAAAGATGAACCATTACCTGTATAAAGTAGTGTATTAAAATATGCTGTTGGATCGTCTACTGTTGTATAAGCCATTATCCATACTCCGCTAGGTTTTTTGTGCAAAGGCTAAAGTAACCTGCTGGAACTGCCATTGAAAAATTTCCAAAGCCATTACCATCTGAATTACCACCACTCTCACTATAAGCTGGAGAACCAAAATTAAATGCAAGACTAGCGTCTGTTGATGAACTATCTCCACCCATTGGAATATAAGTATCAGCTGGAATACTTGAGATTGTTCTATCTAAAGATCCATTATTATATATTTGTAATGTCCCTCCATCAATATCAAAAGCAAAACTTATAATATCATCATCATCAAAGTTATTTTGTGGAGATACACTAGAATCACCATTGTTAGCAATTCTACTACTACTACCACCTTCAATGGTACCATATTGTAGAGCACCATTAACAATACCATTAGATGCATTAGCAGCTCCATTTGAAAAATCATCAACTAGAGTAAAACCAGCTCCATGATTTAAAGCAGTTAATAGTTTAACTTCATAAAACCATTTACCAGTTGATACTGCTATTGTACCAGCAAAGTCATCTGCTGTACCTGTGCCAAGAACATTAAGATTATTTTCTGAAAAAGTACCAGCGCTTTGTGAATAATTTACTCTTGGACCAATTTGTAAAGGATTTAATGTACAGAAATTATTAGTAGGTGTGTCGATAGATTGATCTAATGCTGTAAGGTTATCAACTGCAAAATGATGACCATTTCCAGATGTGTCTGCACCAATACCAGAACTATTTGCACTTGTTCCACTTTGTTTAAATTGTAAATAATATCCATTTGTACCAAAAGTTAAATTAGATACATTTATTGGTTTCCATATTCCACTATCTTGGTCAGATTCTCCAAATGATGCTGGTGTTAGTTGTAGTCCATCAATAAACACACACTCTGCCATGTAGGCATTTGCATATTGCGAATCTTGATATTTTCTTCCACCAAGCGAATGAGGTATTGCTCTACTTACATTGAGTTCAACATTTTGATTAGGGTAATCTTCTGTAGTAAATGATGTAACTTGTGATCCATTTAAATATACTTTTACTCTATTAGAAGCTGTTCCTTGTGTTGTGTCAACAGCTACAACAATATGGTACCAAGCTGAATTATCCGCTAAAAATCCGTCACTTGTTGCAAGTGTAAAATTAGCACTATTGCTTGTTTCATCTTGTAAAATTAAATCATCTCTAAAAAAAAGATTAAATTGATCGTCTGTACTTTCACCTGCACAAAATATAACATTATTAGCTGTATCTCTATCACACTTTTTTACCCATTGTGAAATTGTAAATGTTCTTCTATTTGACGCACTTGATGGTGTTCTTGACACTAATGTATTAGTATTGAATCTACATGAATTAGATATATTAAAACCTTTTATGGAGTTAGTTCCAAGTATTAATGGCATTAAGACTCCAGGCTTGGAAGTTCGCCTAATGGTCTAGCAACTGAGCCATCTTCTTGTTCTGTGTATGTGTATAAAGTCTCAAGAGCTGGTGTATTACTTGCATTTGTAATAGCTGTTTCCATTTGAGCTGTTTTAGTTCTTACTGCTGCTCTATGATTTGTAATAGCTGATGGTACTGCTGTACCTGCATCTGCTTTTCTAACTATGTACCAATCTGTTTTTTGCAATTTCCCTGCAGCTTGTTGTTTAATTGTTTTAATTAATTGTGTTTTTAAACCTTCAACTTTAACTTCTCCTTCAATTCCTAAACCATCTGTTTCATCTTGTGCTGTCCATAAAGTGTCAGCATGAGCTTTAGCTGTAGCTGATCCATAAGTTGCAGTTACAGTTCCAGCAGATGCATCGTATGTAAAAGTTTGATTAGTATTAATATACCACTTTTCATCTTTTTTATTACTATAATCATAAGTTACTTCTATAATTCCAATGGCTGCTAATTCACTTGCAGTCCATGCAGAAAATATTCTAGCTGGATATTGAACATCTCCTATAACCAAAGGTTTAGGGTGAGTAACATATTTTGATATTGATCCGTCTGTTATTATTGCGTACATATTATATCCTAACTTTCACTTAAATTTAATGTTCTACCTACTTCTTGCCATACAGCACCATTGTATCTAAATACTAAAATATCTGTTTTACCGTCTGTATCTGTTGTTGTAGGTGCAGTTGATGCTGCAAATTCAAATACTGTATTAAAAGCTATTGTATGACTTCCATTGTAATTAATTTCAAGGCAAATAAAAGCACCTTCTACTGCGTTACTTGGTGCAGAGAAAGTAGTGTTTTCTGTTGTTAAATGAAAAGCGTTTGGTTTATCTGTTGCATCCCAAGCTACTGCATTTGATGAAGATGTTAATGCTTCTTGTGTTACATTAGCTGCACCATTATTAAAAGTAACAGGTACATTAAAAGTTGAAGTGTCATTACCAGCATCTATTAAAAATGCTGAAACTTGACCATTTGATTCAACTCTAAAATCTATATCTGCAGAGTCTTCGTTAAATACAGTTCCACCAGCTTGAATTTCTATTCTTGACTTACTAGTTCCTGCACTTATAGAACTAATAATAATTTCACCATCTTCAGTTCCATCACTAACATCATTAGCTTTAGCTGATATTTCTCCATAAACCACATCTTGAGAGTTATCATTACGACCTTCAAATTGAATACTTCCCATTAAATCAGAATCTGCAGGTGAGCTAGAATTTCTGTACATTCTAAGGTTTGGTCCAGAATTTGCATCAGCATCTGTCGTTAATAGTTCAAGGTTGTCAGAGTTATCTGATGCTTTAAAAATAACTTTACCAAATACATTTAATAAACCACCAGCATCTGAATTACCTCCAATACTTATATGGTCATTAGCACCATCAACAAAAAACAAAGAATCATTACCATTAGATTCAACTCTAAAATCTGTACTTCCACTATCCTCATTAAAAACTACTTCAGTAGGATTCATTGTAAGTATTTTTTGGAAAGAACCAGCATTTAATAACTGCCATTCTATTTGACCATCTTCAGTACCATCAGTAACGTCAAGTGCTTTAGCATTATTAATTACATATCTTGTATCTTCAGTATTGTCATTCTTACCTCTAAATTCTATGTTACCTAAACTATCATCATCTGCTGGACTAGATGAATTTCTAAATAAAAATAAATCAGGAGCAGCAGAAGCATCAGCATTTGTATTTTCTATTATTACTGAAGTACTAGTGTCACTTCCTGTAACGTGTAAATCAGATTGTGGTGATGAGGTATTTATTCCTATGTGACTGCTACTACCTTCAACAAATATTGCATGAGTATTAGTATTGGATTCTACTCTAAAATCTATATCTACAGAACCATCATTAAATACTGCTTCTGTACTACCTAATGTAAATACATGTTTTTCACTACCAGCAACCATACCAGCAAATATAGTTTTAAAATCTTCTGAACCATCTGAGGCATCTGTCATTCTAGTATCAATAGTAAGGAAATTAGTAACATTTCCGCCATCGTCATCAGCTTGAAATTTTATTCTTCCAAGTATGTCATCATCAGCTGGAGAACTACTATCTCTTGTAAGAACTAAAATTGGACCTTCATTTGCATCTGCATCTGTACATTTAAGAGTAAGCGTATCAGAGTTACCTGATGTTCTCATTACAGTTTCACCGCTTACATTAAATACAGCATCAAAGTTACCATCTGTTCCTACGCTAACGCGGCTAGCACCAGCATTAACAAAAAACATACCAGAATTACTAGCAGATTCTATTCTAAAGTCTGCATCAGCACCAGCTTCGTTAAATACTGCACCGCCATCTTGAGTTAATGCAGATGTAATTGAAACAGGTTGACTAAAGGTAGATCCAACACTACCTTCAAATTTTGCAAACTCTGTTAAAGTTGATCCACTTATTACATTAATTGCTAAAGATCCATCTACTGTTCCAGCGGTTACATCAAGGACTTTACCTGTCAAAGTAACAGCATCTAATTTTGAACCATTACTATTTTCTACTTCCATTTGAATTTCACCAAGTAAATCATTGTCAGCAGGACTGCTTGAATCTCTACGTAAAACTAAAAGAGGACCAACATTAGCATCAGCATCAGTTGATTTTAATATTAGTGTTTCTGAATTATCAGCAGTTGTAATAGTCATACCATCAGAAGATGTAATTGCACCATCCACTTGTAGTGTTGAAGCCATATCTACAGCACCATCAATGTCTACTACATCTAAATTTGTTGTACCATCAACATCTACATCACCAGAGATGTCTAGTGTTGCAGCATCTAGTTCACCTGTGATAGTTAAATTTCTTTGTCCTGTTGTATCTATGTTAGCGTCTGTTGTAACTACCTTACTAGCAATTGCTGTACCAGCAGTTAGACCATCTAATAATTCTAATTCTGCTTCAGCAAGAACAGCATTACCTGCTGTAAATCCTGTACCCGTCACAATTCCTGTTGAAGTGATTGCGCCTGAACCGACTGTTCCAGCAAGAGTAACGTTTGCACCACTAAAAGTAGCTGCTGTAGTTGTTCCTGATTTAATTATTAAATTACCTGAAGTGTTAGTAGCACTACCAAAAGTAGTTCCTCCATCTTTAAAGAAAATATCTCCGCCGTCAGCATCTAATACGATATCAGTTGTTGCGTCAAGCGTGATTGTAGAACCTGAATCTATTTCAGCAATAATCGGTGTTGTCAATGTTTTATTTGTTAGTGTAGCAGTTGAAGCTGCCGTAACTAGATAAGAGTCTCCACCAGTACTTGGTAACGTAAGAGTGTTCGTAGCACTTTCAGAATGAGGTGCACCTATAAGTGTTTGTGCGTGAGCGTTTGAACTCTCGCAATAAAATTTTATTTGTGAAACTGCTGAACCATCATTTTTAAGGTCAATCAATCCACCAGTTAAAAATAGATCACCACCTGCCGACATATCTAAAGTTAATGGAGTGATAGTTGAACCACCGTCATTACCTTTGATTACGAAATCTTTATCAGATACAGCAGTTTGAATTACAAAATCACTACTTGAATTTGTGAATCTACTAATTTCAGTACCAGCATCTTTAAAGATAACATCGGCACCATCAGAATCTAATATGATATCTCCAGATGAATCTAAAGTGATATCAGTACCATCATTTGTAATTGTGTCTAGGGCGATACTTCCAACATTTGTTATATTGAAGTCACCAAAACTTGTACTTCCGCCAACTGTTAGATTACCTGTGACAGTTACATTATCTCCGAAGGTCACTTCACTTGTAGTATGACCTATCGTTACAGCAATGCCTGAAGTTTCTGTTGCAACTTTTAGAGCACCTGTTGAGTTTGCAAGATATGAATTTGTTCCATCGTGGTATAATTGTAGATCATCACCAGTACCAGCAATAAATTTAAAACTATCTACATTGTGAAAACCAGTTGCCTTGATTGTACTTTTATCTGAACCTGCAATCTTTATATCTATCTCATCATCCGTATCAGCAGTAAAAGATGTATCAGCATCGGCATCTAAAACAAATTCTGCACCGTTAAGATCATTTATATTTTGAACAATTGCAGTTCCTAAAAATTGTACATATATTGTATTTGTTGAGGCAGGAGCAGCTGTAAATGTGATTTGAGAACCACCACCTGCTAGATTATATGCTACATTTGGTTCTTGAATAACACCACCGACAGATACTATAATTGAAGTTTCGTGAGCAACAGTTTGATTTAAAGTGAACGTAACTGTGCTACCATCACCTGTTAGTGTCTGTTTTGCATGAAATCCGTTTGTTGGTGCTCTTCCTATATATGCCATAATACTATTTATCTATCCTTTTTTAACTCGTTTATCTCTAGTTTCATTTCTTCATTTTGTTTTG
>Ga0209634_1003270_pt1 | contig 10998 bp, 10 predicted proteins | sample LinPmetageLP40_FD_184043 | JGI IMG/M metagenome (GOLD analysis project Ga0209634, IMG submission 184043) | Marine viral communities from the Pacific Ocean - LP-40 (SPAdes) (version 2) | ecosystem: Environmental > Aquatic > Marine > Oceanic | place: Pacific Ocean | collected 2010-08-26 | reverse complement strand
CATAATCAACAGCTATTTGTAATCGCATTTTTTCTTGTGCGATTTTTTTCCTTGTTGTTTCTAGGTCTTTTTCTGAGATTAAACCTGCACCTTGATATTCAGCTGTAACTTTAGTAGCTAAAGAAGCTAGACCTCTTAATGCTTTTTTAGAATTACTTAAAGAAACATTTGTTTTTTGTAATTCATCTAAATTAGCTGTAAATATACCTTGTAAACCCTTTAAGTTAGATTCTATATCTCCAAGTTCTCCCTTAAGGCCCCTTAGAAAGGTTTTTGCTTCATCCTGATTAGATGAAGAAAATATTTTAAAGTTACCTGTTTTACCAAGTGCTTTTTGTACCTCTTTAATGTCGGCATTTAATTTTTTAATTTCGTCTGATGCACTCATCTAAAGTAATGTTTATTATAAATATTATTACTTATAACCTGTGTTACCCTTATATTTTTTACTTGCTTCAGTAAATGCTGGGGCATTTACTTTTCCGTCTTTGTTTACTAAAGTTGATTGACCTTTACCCTTGGTAGAAGCATCATGTTGTTTTTTTTCTTCAGAGTAAAAATCTTGGATTTCTTTAAATGTAAATTTTCTTAGCCAAATGGGCATATTATATATTGTATAATAATCATAAGCCCCTTTACTATGAAATATAATTGAATGTAAACTTTTAAAAAGATTCATTCTTACCTCTTGAACGTTATCAAGCGTCAGGCCAAAAAAAGCTAATCCCTATTGGGATTTTTACCTCCTCTCCTTCATCAGTTGTGACTGTTAAGTCAACATCTGGCTGGGTATCTTTAACGTGATCCCTAAATGATCTTGAATCTATAGCTAAAAATTGATTATCTACAAAGCTTCTAATATCTTTTCTTTCAGATTCACCATTAACTGATGTAATCATATATTTTAGTCTTGTTGATAATTCAAAAGATGCTTCTTTATTGATTTTCTTTAATCCAGCAGTTTCTTTTTGGATTAATTTTTCATCTTTACCTGTTAATATTTTGTATGTAATTATATCTCCAGATCTTTCTATTTTATACGTAAATTCATTTTTACCGGGTTCAATATTTGATATGTCAAATTCTTTATTTTTAATATCGGTTAAATCTGCACTATGTCTTACACCTCTTGATAAGAATTCATATTTTTTACCATATCCTAAAATACGGGTAGAAATTAAAAGTGCATTTTTATCACCTACAATGATATCATCCAAATTAATATCTTTATCTATAATTACAGATTCTAGTAATTTATCTAATACATTTCCTTTTTTAATAAAGGAGGAATTAGTTAAAATGTCTTCTTCTCTAGCAGTCATATATTTTACTTCTACTTTACCACTGGATAAAGGGTTGTCTTTTGGATATACTAAGCCTTTTGAAGGTAAATCAATTTCTTCAGTTGGGAATTTAAATTCACTCATATAATCTTTATTTAGTTTGTAACGTGTTTCTAGTTATACATATCAATATAAAAAAAAGCCTGACCGAAGCCAAGCTATTTTTAAAAATATGTGTGAATTTTCTTAGAAATTTAAAATACAGTAATCTGGTTGTACTTCTAATGCAATTTCTTGAGCTGCATTTTCAGTATCCCAATTGAAATCTCCGAAGTTAGCAGATGTAATTAATGCTCCTTTAATAATCCATTCAGATACTATGTCACCTACTGGTCCTAGTACATCTAATGTTAGATCTTTTTTATAGAAATCACTATATCCATCTCTACCTGTTACTGATTCGTGATGTAATCTTACCCATTCCATTACTGCTTGCGCACCTGATGGAGTAATTGGGTCAAACAACGTCATTGATATAGGAGCCCATGTAGATTTTCCTTTAACAAATCTTTGTACGTTAATATGATTTAAAGCTACTGTACCTTGGTTTAATGTTACAGCTCCCATACCTTTAATTTGGTATGATGGGATCCCATCAACATAAAGAATAAATCTATTCTTTTGTTTTGGCTCAAATGCTGTAAAAAATATTTCGTTTGGGTCTAATACTGCCATTTTATTATTTTATTTTATTATAAATATTCTATTTTTATGTTTTTATGATGGAAATGTTGCTCCAGTTGGTAGAACATTGAAATCCAAGATTATAAATTCAGCTGTTTTAGTAGGTTGTAAAAATATTTGACCTACTAATTCGTTTCTATCAATAACATCTGGTGTGTTATTTGTAGCATCCATTACTACTTTAAATGAATACAATCCTTGTCTTTGTTGTACTGATTCTAGGTATGGATTTACTTGTGATAGGAAACTATTTCTTGTACTAATTGTATTTTGTTCAAATACTAAATTATCTGATACTTGTACAATATAGTCTTTAAGTGATATTAATAATCTTCTTACGTTTACTCTATCTAAAGCACTTGCTCTTTTCTGTAATGTTTTCTGTCCAAATACTACCGTTCCACTTCCTGGGAATGATGCTATTGGGTTAACATTTGCTTCATATAAAGTATCTCTGTTTCCAGATGTTAATTTTCTTTCAGCTCTTACTACATTTCCTAAAGCTCCTCTAATTAGACCTGCTGGTGCGAACCATGGGTCAGATGATGCGTCTGTAAACGCATATACGCCTGGTATAAACACGGACGCTGGGCTCCACACAGTCTGTGCGGTATTAGGATCAATCGATTGTAACCACGGCCAATACGTAGCTGAATAACTTGAATCAAATGCTCCGGCTTGTGTAGTTACTGTATTAATTGTTGAATTATAAGGCACTAAATCAATTACTGATATACAATCTGTTCTACCTTGTGCTAAGCTAACTAACTGGTTAACCTGTGAAGCATGTTGTGAATGAATTAAACCTGGAGCTGATATTACGTTAAATTGGTAATCATCAGTATTTGTTAATAGGTTTAATGATTGTGTATAATCGTTTGGACTAACACCTTGTATGTTTGTTGCTGATATATTTTCGTTAAATTTAGCATCATTATTTTCTATGTTTAAACCATTTGCTCCTTGGAATGATCCTGAACTTGCTATTGGTAAACTGCTAAAAAATGCTGGTTTTGCTGCTCCATTATTATCAAAGTACTGTGGAGTTGGTGTTAACACACTTGAAACTCTTACATAAGCACTTCTGTTTGGATAGTTACCATTTGTTTTTACATAGTAATCTACTCCATCTTGTTCTACTGTATAATAGGTATCTCCAATGGCTCTAGCTACATAATTAGGAGCTGTTGGGTCCATTGATAAATTATTATATGATTCTAATATTGCTTTTTGTGTATTAACATCATTTCCTCTTCTAATAAACAAAGCAAATTGTCCTGATGATGTATTTGCTGATGGTACTTCCCATCTTAAATTATCAGCTGTTCCACTTGATAAAGCACCATTAGCTAAATCTCCTGAGGCAGCATAATTATTCATTATAGCACCTTCTGATAGAGTAGATAATACAAAAGCACTACCGTTTACAATATCTTGAGCTTTTAATGTAATGGCTAAATTACCAGTACCTCCTATTACTCCTGATGCTATTTCTAATACATCATTTATAGCATATCCTGTACCTGCTGTAAATTTAATGCTAGTTACTACTTGGCCCGCAATTACTAAAACTGCTGCTGCTGTATTAGCACCACTTCCACCAGTAATTGAACCAGCACTTACAGTTAAAGCTGCATTATTTGTTGCATCTGTACTGTTTGCAGTAATTGAACTACTTACATTAAATGTAGTATTCAAATTACCACTTGCTACTGCACCATTTTCGATGCTTGAAGAAGCTGCACTAAATGAACCAGTTACTACTCTAGTTACGAGTAATGATTCACCACCTTGTTGAAAGTAGTTTTGAGCTGCTGTTGAGTTTAAATATGTGTAGTATTGGCTACCGCTTTCTACTGTGCCACCAAATATAGCTTGATATTGTGAAAATGATGAAACTGCTGTAGGGATACCTACTGGTCCCATAACTGCTGGTCCTACAATTGCCGCACCAGAAGTAACGGGTCTTGAACCAATAAAAGATTGATCATTTTCTCTTGCTAATACACCGGGAGATATTAATGTTTCTGCCATTGTCTTATATTATATTTAATATTGTTTTGTTATAAATATTGGAAATTATTTCAAAAATCTATTCTATTGCAGTAAATTCTCCAGTTTCTAGGTTTATATTACCTTCACCGTATTTTTCCTGCAAATCTTCACCAGATTTTCCCTGTCGAATTTTAAGATTTTTAAAATCTTCCCTTAATTTGTTTCTTTTTTCTCTTAATGTTTCGATATCTAAATCTAAAACTCCTAATCCTACTATAATTTGGTTATTTTTAGTTTCAATATCTTTTAATTCTTGCAACTCTTCTTCTTGTAACTTAATTACTAACATAATTTTTTATTTTATTATAAATATTAATAAAGTGATTAAAATTAATCTCTTTTTCTACCATCCCACGTTGGGTTCCAAGTTACATCAGTATCCTGAAGATTGCTTACAGCTTCAGTAGTTATTGTTACTTTTGCTTTGGAATTAAATTTCTTTGTTGAATTAAGGTCTTTTTGAATTGTATCAGGAATTAAATATCCTCTTAATCTTATATTAAAAGTTCCTGTAACTAATCTATCTTTATTAACTGTTAATTCTGTTGCTGTAGTAAAACTGTCTATAAAGGATCTAAACATATATCTTTCAGGGTTACCCCAATAAGCATCAGAAGCATATTCACAAGCTTCAACTATTTTGTTTAGTTGTTCCATATAGTATGTTTGAATTAAACAACTATATTCTAAAGTAACATAGTCTGGTTGAGCTACTACATGAAATGTATCAACTGGTCGTCTATTATTTAAAGTTCCAAAATTACTATAAAAGTTTTTACTGCTAAATTGTTTAGAAAATACACCATATAAGTTAGGTTGATTGGCATCTAATTTATTTGCTACTGTTCTGTCTTTTGTTAATGAATCTCTTTTAATTACAATAATAGGCAACATAATTGCACCTTTTTTATCTCTATAGTACCCATCACGTTGAAATGATTTCCACCTTTCAGGTGCACCATAAATTACAGGTACTTCTCTTCGTTGACCGTTTTGATAAACAAAGGGTTTTATTTTATTTTCAAAATAGTAAAATACTGCTTCATCAATATCTTTTACACCTACAGAAAATTGTTTTGTATCATCATCTTTAAAGCTCATTTGAGATGACCTATTATGTTGAATACCTGTTTCGTTATAATTTGGATTGTTAGGTATATTAGCATCATTAGGATTTCCTACCCTTCCTCTATTTTCTATCCCACTAAAAGCGTCATGTTTTTTTTCGCTTAAAGTTAATTGGGATTTTGGTATTGGTTTTCTTGGTTTTGCCATTAGAATCTTTCTTGATAAGGTGAAATCGCTACTTTATCAGCAGGGATATAATATGTTGAAACTAGAATAGATATATTATTACCAAATTCTTCTAATCCAGGATTAAGTGGGTTAGATTGTCCATCTGAATCATTGTTAGGATAATCTGGGTTTTTACCTCCCCAATATTGGTTAGCTACTGTACTTTGTACTCCATAATATCCTTCTTCGTATAATATAATATCTCCTACTCGTGGTACCACGTCTTTTGTTACTAAATCATCTCTTAAAAAATAAAATTCAATAGGTTGGTTAAATTGAATACCTTCTACATTTTCACCATATTCTTGATTTGATCTATTTATTAATACATTAAATAGAAAAGGTCCATTATAAAATTTTTCTTCAGCTGCTTCACCATAAATATTAACTTTTGTTTCTTCTAATTGAAACTGGTATATTGCTGCTTGTTGAGTGATAATGTTACCCATTACCTCCCTGTTTAAGTGCCTCATAAGGGACCAGTCCCTTTGTCTAGTAAACATTGCCATATTACGCTATATATATTGTGTAGGGCACTTGTTGTAACTCAATCATCTTTGATTCAGCTTCAGATGCTCTTCTATTTAATAATGATTGTCTTGATGTTTCATCAAGGTATGTTCTTAATCTTTCTATTAATGCTGTTTTTTCAGCAGTTGCTGCCGATATTAAATCACCTTGGTTTAAGTTAACTTCAGCATTTGGTATAGGTATACTACTATATTTTCCTCTTACATACCCTAACATTTCTTTACATAAAGCTAATGAATATTCAAAAATCCAACTTCTACCTACAGAATTAATTTGATTATAGTCTGGGTTTTGATATGGTGTATTAGATACATTAGTTACCCTATCAGCCATTAATTGAATTGAACTAGAAACTCTTTCATCTCTTAAAATATATTCAAACCATACTTTACCAGCTGTACATATTTCATTTAAATCATTTTTATTAACTTTAAATACAGCATCACCTGATACTCCTGTAAATCCTAACCCTGTTAAAGTTGCTTGTGTAATTGTTATTTCATCGTTTACTACATATTTACTTCCTGAAGTAATTACTGTAATTTCTGTTATTGTTGTTCCATTACCAGTAACTGTTCCTGTTGCTCCACTACCTGATTTTGCTGTTAGTGGTGTTGTAGCTGATGTTTGTGCTACTCCTGCACTTGGGATTGTAGTTGCTCCTATTTTATCTCCTATTATTAATGAACTTCCTAAGTTAACATTATTTAAATCTCCTGAGTTAAATGTTGGTATAGGGAATACTCTTAATTTATCATTATGAATTTCAAATGAATAATTAGACATTCTAACCATTTCATTCATTTCAATTTGTTGTATTACTTGTAAATCATAGTTTAATGGAGCCATCATATATCCCATTCCTTGACCAAATCCTCCAAACCCTACAATACCTGCTGCTACTGCACCTCCAAATCCAAACCCATTATAAGGATCTAAATATCTTGCTGATGCTGGGAATGGTGGTTGATAAAATACCCTTTTTACTTCCATACCTAAGGCATATTGTGAACCTGTGTATCCACTTGATGTCATAAAGGTTGAAAATGAATAATCTTGTATACTTGCAGTTAAATCAAACGAACCAGAATACCAAGGAACATTTCCTCCTGAACCTGCTTCAGCACCATATTGTTCTGTTAATCTTACAATCGGTTCAAAACTCGGTGTTATAAGTGAGTGATTTAAATCACTACCCGTGGACGACCCTTCTAAAGATAATTGATTATCTCGTATTTTATACGCATAAATTTCATTACCATACGTAGTTACAGCCTCTTCAAATGCTGTAAACATAGATGAAGATTGTAATTCAATATCTGTAAGTGGATACCCTAATCTAGAAGCAACAAATTTTGCTACTTTTACGGCATCGGACTTAAATTCTTCATCTGCATTGTAAAACCCGAAAGGAACTGCATCATCGCTCCAGATTGGACAACCATCATAAATTGGTACATTCATAATTAGTATTTTGTTATAAATATGAAATTTATCTTTATTATTATAAATATAAAAAAAAAGCCCCGCTAATGCGGGGCTTAATTTAAAAATCTAATTTAATCTCTTATTATAGAGTGTTTAAACCTGAAATTTCGATAGTACCATAAAATTCTGGTCTTACCATTTTCTTAGCATATCTAGTCAATAGACCTTTTCTTGGTGTGAAAGTGTCTGGATCGTATACTAATGGAGTCATAATTAACGGAATATATGGAGCAAATACAGCACCACTTTCAAGGAACTGAGAACCTCTAAATCCTAAAAGGATTTTGTTTTCAGTCATGTAAGGGTTTTTGTATACTTTATATCTACCATTGATTGAACCAACTTTTTGTACACCAAATGCGTAGCTAGCTTTAGCAGAATCACCATCTGAATCAGCAGCGAATCCTGGAATACTTTCCAAGATAGTACCTACAGTTGGAGAACATACTAAGAAGTTAGCACCACCTCTAAGAGTTTTCTGGTGTATAATGTTGCTCAATTTTTGGATTTTAGTTCCTAATGTTTGGAACCATTGTCCTTGTGAATTGTAAAATCCTAAGTCACTTACTGCGCCTGAAGCGTGTACAATTGACTGGTTGTTAACTGCAGACCATACTTCTGTTCCAGCAGCAGCGTCATCAATTAACATAGAAAGGATTTCTAAATCGATCTCTAGTGAAATATATTCACTTAAGATTGAAGTTAATTCAGCTTCAGCATCTAATGCATGGTATGCATTTAAATCCTGTGCGAATTCTGGAGTCCATACAGCTTTAAGTTTTCTAGTTTTAGCAACGATTGCAGATGATTTCATCTGAATGTTGATTTCTGGAATAACTTGGTCTGGACAACATCCTGCTGCTACACCTGAACCACTTTCGTTATTGTAGCTATTAGGTTTTGCATTACCAGCTTCAAAGTCACCTCTGTACTTATCAGTTGGTTGGATTTGGTATACTACTGAAATTGGATCGTCAACAACATATTCAGCTGCTCCATTAGTTAAAGAAGAAGATGGTACGATAAAATATACGTGTCCTTCGCCTTCATATCTTGTGAATGCTGATAATTGTTTTCCTGCAGATCCTGTTACAGTCATATTTAAGTTATCACTTGCTGGATCAGCTTGTGAACCTGAAAATATTTGGAATCCTTGAACTCCTTTAAAGTCTGCAAATGCTAAAGAAGATGTTGGTACACCTACTTTTAAATATGTAATATTAGCAGCAATTGAAGCTGAAAAGTCTGAATCATAATCCACATCTTTCCAAGTAGCTCTTGCTACTGTAGTGCCTGTACTGGCCATAGATTGTGTATTTTGAATAGAATATCCAAATCTACCTGCACCATAAAGTCCACCTTGGTTCGTGTTACCAAAAGGAGCAGTATCTGCAGTTGTATTACCATATAAAGAGTCTCCTGCTTTAAATGGAGTTTTGTCGTTTCCATATTGGAAATCTAAGAAGAATACTAGACCAGAAGGTAAGTTCATTGGTTGAACGCTAACGAATTCTTTCGCAGCAATCTGTCCAAATACTTTTCTTACCAATGGTAAAGCAACTCCAGCCCACTGACCACCAATGTTGGTAGCAGTTTGACTTTGGAAAGTTCCTGAGGAAGCAGCGCCTCCACCAGTTGAACTTTGCTCAACAACAAGTTGTTTAGCTTGGTTTTCAAGAATAATTCCCATGTTATTTTTGTGGGAACCATCTAAACCTTCTAACAAACCTGTTTTCTCCCACTTACCAGCAAGTCTTGCTGCATCAGACTGTAAAGACTGATATGGGTTAGCGCTTTCTAAAAGAGAATTTAAGCTCATTGTTTAAAAATTTAAGTTGTTAATAATTGTTTTTTAAATTAAACCGGCTAGCTTACGCATACGGTTATACACATCATTTGATTCAATGATAGGTTGTTTTTTTGCTTTTGGTTCTAAACCACTAGCTTTTGAAGCTGAACCTCTTTTGATTGACTCATTAATAGGAGATTTATCTAATAAACCTTCTGATAACGTTTCAAAAATTGTTTTCGCTTGTCTTACATCCTTCGCTTTGTCAAATGCTTTTAATACCTTAACCTTTTTTCCTTCGGTTAAGTTTTTTGCCTTGAAAATTTTGTTAGTATAAAGTAGTTTTGCATTAAGTAAGTTAACTTCATTTAATTCAACTTTAAGGGCATTGATTTCATCTAATGCTTCTTTAAATCTCATTTTTTCAGTTTCAGCTTCGATTTTATCGTCTTTTTTACGATCGTCGCCTTCTTCTTTTTCTTTTTTAGACATTTCGTCTAAATCTTCTACTTTTTTACCTTCATCCATTTCGTCTTTTTTGGCTTCGTCGATTTCTATGTCTACGTCTACATCCTCAACATCTTCGATGTCTATTGAATCTTCAACTTCAACTTCGTCTTCTACGAATTCATCGCCCGGTTCAATTTCTCCGTCAGCGATCATGTCTTTAATGACATCCTCGATAAATCCTTTAAGGTCGTCTTCTGACATATCTTCAAGGTCTACGTCCTCGTCGTCCATGTCTTCTTTTTCGTCCTCCATTCCATCTTCGTAGCCTTCTTCTTCAGCGTCAGTTCTTTCATCTTCTTTGATGTCGTCTTTGTCGTCGTCCTTTTTTGCTTCGTCAATTTCTTTAGAATCTTCAAGTTCAGCTAATAGTTCGTCAAGATTTATTTCTTCATCTACTTCTTCTTCTTTTTCTTGAACCGTTGATTGTCCCACTTTACGTGGAGCTAGGTCTAAAGAATCACCAGCAGGTGAGTTTTTTCTTTTCCAACTAGGAGCATCGGCTTCTTTAACTTCCTCTTCTTTTTCTTCTTTTACTTCATCATCTTTTTTATCCATTTCATCTAACTTTGCAGCTAGCATAGATTTAAGATGTGGAGTGAAAGCTTCTTCTAGAGCAAGTTTAGCGTTCGCGATTGCAGTGTCCTTAACGGCCTTAGCATCGGCGATTGCTTCTGATAGCAAATCTCTGTTTGTTGCCATAATCCCAAAATTTAGTTTGTGAAATACGATTATTAAGAATCGTAATAAGTATTATTAATTGTCTAACACCATATAAAGATACTCATGGTGTATTATGCTTATACGTATATGAATATTTATTCAAAGTTAAAAAACTGGGCAAGTGCCTTTTGAACAAAGTATTTCTGTGACTATTTGGTTAACTCTATTATAGTCATAATTAACCATTTCTTTACCTTCTTTAATTGTATGCATATAAGAACCAGGGTTTGAAGGTGTTGATACAAAATCCCAACATAATAATTCAAAATCATCTTGAACTTCCATTACACTGCCTCTTTGTTCTAATGAACCCATACCTCTTGATGATACACCTACGGTAACACCATGACTAATTAATTCTTTAAGTATATTTCCTGCGGGTGTTGGTAAAATTTCTATTTTACCCATTACATTATCTCCATCCCACCAATATTCAGATATTAAATGAGATACATTTTTTAAGTTTACTACTGAAGATTCAGGGTGATCTAATTCTCCCATTGAACGTCTTTGCTCAATTAATTCAGAATATTTATCCATTTCTCTATCCCAAAGACCTTTAGAATAGTATCTACCATTACC
>Ga0209634_1003267_pt1 | contig 11005 bp, 9 predicted proteins | sample LinPmetageLP40_FD_184043 | JGI IMG/M metagenome (GOLD analysis project Ga0209634, IMG submission 184043) | Marine viral communities from the Pacific Ocean - LP-40 (SPAdes) (version 2) | ecosystem: Environmental > Aquatic > Marine > Oceanic | place: Pacific Ocean | collected 2010-08-26 | reverse complement strand
CTTTCATCAATGGAACGTGTTTATCGATCAATACAAATGGATCTTGTTCACATAATCTTAATACCTCGACAATGATTAACTCTACTGATCTTAATCTAATTTTTAACAATAGGTCTCTTCAAAATTCCACTTGTGACATGTGTTTGGGGTTGGTAGGATTTATCAAGGCCGATCTTAATATCGCAAACGATTCTATTGCTAATATTACACATTTTATTGATATGGTTTGTTCTCGTATTGTTGGACCAAACGCAAAACAATGTGTCTTGATATCTAAATCTATTGAAAATATCGTTAGTGATATTGACGAAGGTCTAAATGTCTCTCAAGTGTGTCATAGCCTCGGAATGTGTTAAATTGATTAATTTAATAGATTTAATTCAATAAAATCAAAGTGTATAGATTAAAATGTGTATAGTAAAATTGATTTTACAATATAGTATTTATTTTTTATTAGATCTTCTATCACAATAAGTTAAATGCCGACGCAAAGTTACTGTCCAACCCTTTTCGATAAAACCGATACAGATAATTGGCAGAACCATCTTAATGATAACGGATTTGTAGTTATAAAAAATGTTCTTAATCCTAACGATCTAGAAAATTCAAAAACACAATTTATTGATGATTGGAGCAAAGTTTGTCCTAAATTTGATTTTAATGATCGATCTACATGGACTATTAATAACACACCAATCATGTGGAGTAAAGGAATGTGTGTGTTTAGTGGATTGCCACAATCTGATTTTATGTGGAAATTGCGAACTAATATTGATATCCAGAATATATATAAACGAATCTATCAAACCGATAATTTGGTAGCTAGTTTAGATGGTTTGTCAGTTTTTCTAGATAATACCCACAAATCTAAATCCTGGCTTCACATCGATCAAAATCCAAAAAATGAGATCTATTCTATTCAAGGTTCATTTAACTTGTTACCAGTCGAATCTAATAAAGATGCTGGTTTCATAATAGTTCCCGATTCGCACAAAACATATAAACCCATAGTAGGTCATAAAAATGATTGGATAGTATGCGAAGATCAAGTCGAACAATCAGGGAATGCGAGAAAGCTAATTATTCCCGAAAATTGTCTCACACTTTGGAATTCTCGTCTTATTCACGCTAATGAAGCGATAAAGATGTCTAAAACTGAATTTCAAACTAGAATGAGCGAATCGCATGAAGAAAATTCTAATCCGTTAACTTTATTTAATAGAATTACAGCATATATTACCTTTCAACCAAAAATTATGCGATCAAGTGAAATTCTAGAAAAGCGTATAGAATGTTATAAAAATGGCCAAGGAACCAGTCATTGGGCTAATAAATGTGAAATAAAAAGATATCCATTTGGATTCAAAAAAAATTATCTCGCACGAAATATAGTTAATCTATCTCCGCTACTCGACGGAGATGGTAGTATTCCACAAGAAAGATTAGATGTTTTATAAAATTATTTTGATCATATCTACCTAATCTAAACTTATAAATCTAAAAAGCTCATTTATTATATATAATCTTCCCATTTTCAAATGTAATTTTTCTATCTACAAATTCAAGTAATATATCATCGTGGGTAATCAAAATTATAGTTGACACCTTTCCCAATTCTTTAACTAATCTAAATACTTCAGTTTTACTTTTAGTATCCATAGATGCGGTAGGTTCGTCGAGTATAATCACTGGTGGTTTCTCAAGAAGTGCCCTAAGTAGCCATACGACTTGTCTTTGTCCACCTGATAATTTTGATCCATTTTTACCGACACTTTTATTCATAGAATCCTTAAAAACACTATATATATCGCTAATATCAAGATCTTTTAGTAATTTTAATATAGTTTCTTCTGGGATATTTTCTTTTAAACTGTAAACTATATTTTCATAAAGAGTTCTATTAAATAACTTAGGATGTTGTGGTATATATCTAATATTTTGTCTCAATGATTCTATTGATATATTTTTTATTGATTCTCCATTAAATTTGATATCTCCTTTATCAAAATCAAATAATCGAACTAACAACTTTGCGGTAGTTGATTTACCACTTCCTATTTTACCTATAAGTGCTATATGTTCTTTAGGCTGAATTTCTAAATTTACACCATTTAATATATATTTATCCGGATTATAGCTAAAAAATACATTTTCCATTTTTATTTTTATACCTTTATCTACACTTGGTATCAACTTATTTCCAATATCTTTTTTTTTTGGCATTTTATTAATATAATTAATAAACACTTCTAGACGACCCTTCAAATCTATGATATGTTTTGTGTGTTGATATACATTCATAAACGATGATAACAAAGAATAATTTATGATAATGATTGCTGATAGTGTTGACAAATTTATATCTTTACGAACATACAAAGTGAAAGATAAAATGTTCAATGTCGCAAATATAATTATAAATATAAATGTATAACGCATTCTATACTTTCCATAACATTTAAGTGTTTTACGTTGAGTATTGTAAACGTGTGAACTTAAAATACCTATTCTTGATTGTTCATGATCTATTTTATTAGATGTATAAACTGAAATAAGATTTGTCAATGTATCTTCTATTTCTTCATGTGTTCTATCAAAAATTTGCTCTGCCATTTTAACTTTTATAGAACACTCTTTAGTAAAAAGTGTACTTATAGCCAAAATACACATCATAGATATTAAATAGACAATGCCAAGTAATTTATGATAGAAAAATAAGTAGATAAAGCTTGAAAAAATCACCAAAATATTGTTAAATACCATATTTTCCATAGTATTAAATACATCCTCAAGAATCCATGGAGATTTAATGAGTTTACTTATAGTATCTCCTATATGTAAATCTTCATAACTAGTGCCATATCTAACAAAAATATTATCTATCATCTTAAGCCTAAAATACTCCACAAATTTAGGCATAAATCTTGCATGGAGTATATTTGATCCAGTGTGAATAACTTGAGTCGCAAACCAAAGTAGAATTAAAATAACTAATATAAAAAAACCCTTGCGAATTTTTTTATCATTTATGCTACCAATTAATTTTCCATAAAAATGAGGAATTCCAACTCTGCTTATTGGGATATATATTAGTGTTATAAGGTAAAATATGTAGCTTTTTTTATGTTGTTTTAAGAAATCTAAATAGAAATCCTCTAATATCATTATTTATATACCTTATTTTTATTTTATAGTTTGCTTATTTTAAACTCGTAAATTATTTTCTTATCAAGATTAAAAAATTTAATATGAAGCTGATTTTTATCAATATCTATTTTCACACATCCTAATTCGATTGATCTAAATTTTAACTCATATGATGCTATTTTACCAACATCTTTCTCAACATGTCGATACCCACCGACCCCAGATATAATCATATTTGGTTTTTCGGGAATATATATATGTTGTTGAGAATTTTCGTGACCAGATATTATTAAATCTACTTTTCCAGTATTTACCATTTTTTGGTAAAACTTATCAAGTTTACAGGATGATTCTTTCATAGTCTGAAGATCTTTTCCAAAACTTTTCCATGGATGATGTCCAAAAACGATTCTCCATCGTGCTTTGCTTTCCAGTAAGGTGTTAATCGCCCATTTTTCTTGTGTATTTTTATTCTTTATTTTATCTAAATTGGTATCTATAGCCAAAAATTCAACTGTGGTATTATTGATTTTTTTTATAAAACAGTAAAAATTATGCGGCATTATCCATCTAAAACTTTTTTCAGAATAATTTATTTGGGATTGAGGAGACTGTTTTAAATTATAATCACGATTACCTAAAATATTAAAAAATTTTAGATTTGGTGAAAGTATTTTATAAGGAATCTCAAATTTTTCTAAAAATAATTCATCATCAATTGATTCTACACCATCTGGATATATATTATTTCCCAATCCTAAAATAAGCTTACATTCTTTAGAACATAATTCTTTCATTAATTGCGAGACTTGATATTGTTCCTTTCTCCCAGTGCCGAAATTTCCTAAACATAACAATGAACTCATATAATATATACATATATTAATAACAAATTTCGATAAATTGAAACAAACTAGGTGGGACACTAAACTGGGTCTGTTATATTTGTATTATTTTCTTCTGGATTGTAATTTGATGGTCTTCTATAGGCGCCCATACCATCGTGACCTGATGGACTACGACTACTATTTTGATATTGGTCTACAAGATCAACCTTTACATCATTTATTGATTGTCTTGTTTCATCAATATGACTATTAAATTTCTCAATTATTGCGCATTTTAGGCATAATGATATCAAAAAAATCAACAAAATTAAAATTAAAAAAGATTTTAAATTATAATCAGAAATCATATATAAATATATCAGATTTTATATACTTAAACAAACGGTATTCAATAAATATATGTTTAATATTTTGTGTGTTTTTTTTTTGTTATTTACTAATGTTTACTGTAGTGAAGAAGAGAGTATTTTAAGAAGTTCATTATTTAACCAGTATAATAAATTCGTGAGACCAGTAAGTAATTTTACAGAACCAATAAATGTTGAAATCGGTTTAGCTGTTCAAAATATTGAATCATTTGACCAAATACAAGAAACTATGCAGCTTAATATATGGCTTAGAAAGTATTGGACTAATGAATATTTGACATGGGATTCCTCTTTATCAAATATGACACAATTGACTTTAGATAGCAGTGAAGCTTGGACCCCAGATATAGAATTATTAAATGCTGCGACAAAACCAGAAATTTACACATTAAAAGGTGGTATGTTTCTTTATCCAAGTGGAGATATGCTATGGTCTATGCCAGCTATTTATAAATTTTCTTGTTCATTACAATTAGAGATGTTTCCATTTGATACACAAGATTGTTTAATGCGCTTTGGATCATGGACTTATGATAATACATTACTAATTCTAAAACCATATGGTGATGATTCCACTCAAATCGATGTTATGGATTCATTTAGTCACTCTGAATGGAATTTACATGACTTTTATTTAATAACTCACAATGAAACACGGGATTGTTGTGGCACAAAACAATTTAGTATTAATGAATATCATTTTAAATTCCAACGGTATACCCATTATTACAAATTAAACATGGGAATGACTATTTCGCTTGTGATTGTAAGTTTTATAATTATGTTGGTTAAGGCAGATAATATAAGCCGAACAGGAACCGCTGTTTTTATTCCATTAACTATCTTGGCACTACAATTAACTATTGCTGACAAGATTCCTGTTGTTGGTTACTACACACTTATGGATAAGTTCTTTTTAACCTGTTTTATAGCATCGATGATAGTATCTATAGAAAGTGGAATAATCTACACTATTATAACATCGAAAACACGATCTTTGTATAATTTATTTATAAAATGTGTTAATATAGATAATATACTTAAAAGAAAACAAAGTACTAAATATCGAGATGAGGAAAGACAAATCATTCATGATAATAATATACATTCGAGGAAAAGTGTGTTATTTCCTATAATAAATTCATCTACATTTAAACAAGATCATGAATCAGAAAACTGCGCAAATACTGAATTCAATATTATTGATGGTGTATTGATGAAAGTTATAGATAAAGAAGATACTAATCTTAATGATAAATTAGCTGATAATCTGAATGACACAGTAGCAACTATTAATTTAGATAATAAGTATAGTATAGCAAATAATTTAGATAATAATCAAACAAATGAAAATAATTATAGTAAATTGAATTTACGTAGCGAATCATATAATACATCAATTCATAATTCAGCTAAGAATAATGCTGATGGTTTAAGAAACCGCAAACCGTCGTTAGATATATTAAATCAAGTAAATCAAACTTTTATTGATGATAATGTTGTAGTCCCCGAAAATATTACTAAAACGATTGAATTTGATAATGTATTATTATCTATTACATACAAAGAACATCTAGTTTTTGAAGAAATCACCCGGATTTTTACTATATTAGATAATGTATTTAGAGTATTACTACCATTAGTATTCTTTATTGTTATAATAGTGCTTTTTTCAAATGAATAAATATATTAAGGATATTTTCAATCTTTTAACTGTTCTATTAAATGTATTAAAGATGTAGAGTTTAATCATAATTATGATAGGTTTTACAAAATTTTCTATTTTATTTTTGTTAGCAAGAATATATGATTCTTCTGCTTCAATAGAGTCTAATATTAAAAATTCTATACTTTATCAATATGATAAAAATTCTCTTCCGGTAATCAATCAAAATAGTTCAGTTGATTTATTCTATGGAAATGAAGTTACTGGTTTAGTTTATTTTGATCAAAAAGCTGAACAAATAAAATTTAATTTTATTACTACACTAATTTGGCGTGATGAATATTTACGATGGGATACAATGGCAGAATATTCAAATATAAGTTATATATTCGTCCCGGGAGATCGAATTTGGCAACCAGACATAGAATTATATAATGCGGGGTCTAGTCCACAACTCTTTGAACTTAAAAGTCAAGTCAAAATTTTTAAGAATGGATTTGTTCAATATATACGTCCAACTTCTTTCACATTTTCATGTAAATTGAGCTTGGAGTTTTTTCCATTTGATAGTCAAATTTGTAAGATGCTTTTTGGTTCATGGAAATATCCTAAAGCTACATTAAATTTACGACCTATAAATTCAAATGATATTCACAATCTTGGTAATTCATACCCTTTATTTAACGACACTTTATCGAAGTTAAAAAATATATCAATATCACCTTTGTTTTCCCATAATGAATGGATAATAACAAATATCGATGTTATACATGAAGATAAAACTTATTTATGCTGTCCAAATGATTTATGGCCTAATAGCGAATTTATTATTCAATTAAAAAGAAACCCCAATAAATATGTGGTTGTTGTGATAATGTCGGTTTTGATAACCATATCATCACTAGTAATTGGATTATTAAATGTAGATAATTATAGAAGAACTTATGTTTTAGTATTTATCCCACTTACTTTAATTTGGCTTCAAATTCATGTTTCATCAAAAATTCCGGTGATAAATTACGCAACTAAGTTAGAACAAGTTATACAATTGTGTTTTTATACAACAATCATTAGCTCATTTGAAAGTGGTATTTTATACAATTTTTTACTTAATCATAATCAATATTTATTAACGTTACATAATTATATAGAAAAGAAGAAGGTATTTATTATGATTCCTAATATAGTTAATAAGTATAACTTTGTCAACAAATCATACCTTTATGATAATGATAATATTTTGAATAATTCTAAAATATATAATCAAATAAAAAATATAGATATGTGTTTTAAAATTATACTATCAATTGTTTATTTTTCTTTTCTTGGATACTTTTTGTCAGTCTAAAAAATAAATGTTTAATAAGATTATATTTGCTTAAAATATATGATAAATTTAGTTATTTTAATAATAATGCTAGTTGTATGCCTAATACTACTTTTCGCAAATTTTGATTTACTCAAAATTAATCCATTTGCCGGAAGAGTCTCGATACCATCAAATTTAGTAGAAAGATTTGTCCCCAATTCACTTAACCTAAATAAAGAAACAAATAAATCTAATCCTCTAGAACTTAGTAATAAAGCTAAGGCAAAATTAGCACCAGAGCATAGAAATTTAGTTTTTACATCTGCTGGTGATAAAACAGAATTTCATAAATTATGGCCTTCCAATAATAATGCTACAAATAACTACGATATAATGGTTGTTTATTATGGAAATGATGATGGTAAATTTAACGATTACAAGAAGATATCCAAATATATTTTCAGACGAAAAGGATCAAAATTTCAAAATTTTCATTATATCTATAATAACTATCCTGATATAATTAATAAATATGATCGATTCTTCATTTTAGACGATGATATAATTTTTGGTCCAAAACAAATCTCACAAATGTTTACAATTTCTAAGCACTATAATCTGGCTATTTGTGGACCTACATTTGAAAATGTGCCCGAATGTAAAATATCACATAGAATTACAATTACTAAAAAAACACCAACACTTCGATATACTAACTTTATCGAAGTTAATGTTCCTTTATTTAACCGTGAGGCAATAGATAAACTTATGAAATATTATGATCCAATTTTGATAGGATGGGGTATAGATTATTTATATATTTGGAGTTGTGGAAAAGATAAATCCAGAGATTATGCTCTTATCGATAATGTAACATGTATAAATCCACAAGACGATAAAAAAGCGGGTAAACGTGAACTTCACAATATCAAAGGTGTTCATTCAAGACAACAAACTTGGATCAATTATAGAAATAAATTAGGAATAAAAGAATGGAAGCACAAAAATTACAATACTATCAAATTGTCTAATGATCTATAAAATATTTTCGAGGTTAAATTTAATGAATCAAAAAAAGAGTGGATTACAGCGTTTATATGAAGGATCTATGGATCAAATATTAAAATTAAAAAATGTATTTGCGTACTTGGAACAGAATGGCTATCTTTTGATTATATTACTATTTATAGCAGGTTTTTTTATTTATCAGGCATTAATTATAGCTATAAGAGTAGGAAAGGGTCTAAAGACGAGTCAATCTCCAGAGCAATTCTCTGGAAATAAAAATATTAAATATCGTAAAAATCAAAAAAAGAAAAATAAATACACTTTGTAAATATCAAAATATTATAACAAAGCTGGATATCTCATCAATTTACAACTATCATGATAATTTGAACCTCTATCAAATATGTGTACTCTTTGTTGTTGTCGTTCATTTTTAATTTTATTTATATGTTCTTTTAATTGCTTTTTAGCTTCAGCTAAATCTTTTGATATCTCCATCGCTCTACTATTCGCATTATTTGTTAGAATAGAACATTCTACATTTTGTCTACTTGGAGCATTAATAACATCTGGATTTTGTGAATTGATGATATTGAATCCTAATTGACTATCAAATTGTTCTGAATTTTCAGACACCGATCCTACAATCTGAGATCCCGATCCCGATTCAAAATTTTCGCGCGTTTTTCTTCCTATTAATGCCAGTAAAAATAATGATAAAACTACTGATAATATTATTCTAATAATAGTATTAGTTTCCATATATAATAATTCAATAAAATAAAATTAGTATACTACCAAATCTAGTTTTTTTTTCGGATTGTATTGTATAGATGGATATAGATAATTATGAACAAATCGGTGGTTTTAAACCAACGTCAATTGAAGATACTAATTATAATTTTATTATAAACAACATTGTGAACGGTGAACTTAAAGATTTAACATTTTTAGATTTTAAAAAATACCCTGGTAGTCGTAAACCAAATTCTAAATTAAAATTAACAGGCAATAAATTAGGATTCGGAACAGGTAGCACTATAGATAAACAAATTAACGAAAAATTAACGCCTACCGATGATGATGATGAAGAACGTAGAAGACTTGTTTTATATTTTTATAATGAAACGATATATATATATACTAAAGGTAGAATAGTAAAAATGGAAAAAAGCACCTTAAGATATAAAGTAAGTGAGCGTCTTACTAATGTTATTGATAAATTAAAAAAAAAAAAAAGAAATACTTCTAAACTAAAAGATTATGATAAAATTTATGTTGTTATTCCATTTACATCAGAAACAGACAAAAAAAAAGAATACGTTATAGAATATAAACCAAAAGAAGACATATATTATCAAATAGGAGAGAACGCAGAAGATATTTATGGTGATCCTAATGAAGGATTTAATGACGAACAAATTTACGAAACCGTCGGTCCTATTTACGCAAACGTCGGTCCTACTACTCCTGCGGCAAATCAAGTATATGCGGATCCAGGGAACCTTGAAGAAGAGCCAGAAATAAAAAAAGGATATGAATATAGTATAAAACATACCGACGAAGAATTAAAATTAATTATATTTGATTTAGATGAAACAATTACCGATGTCCATTCAGTAAATAAATTTAGTACACTTCTTAAACAAATGGTGAAAGAACCGACAAGTAATGATTTAACAACTAATCAATATAAAGAATTATGTAAAAAAGTTCAAAACGATATCTTTAAACCTACAAATCTAGATAAACTTAAATCTATATTATTAGGATTTATAGGTGAAGGATATGAATTAGCAATTGTTTCTAGAGGTATACAAAAAAGTGTATTAGAAGTTTTAGCTTCATGTGATTTACTTAAATATTTTCCAAATTTTGTTTTTGGCGCGGATGTTCTTCGCAAAAATGAAAGTGATACAATTTTGGGTCAAAGTGAAAGTTCTGAAGACTGGGCAGTATATAAAGTTAAAATAATTGAAGCAATAATTGATCAATATAATAAAATGAATGCTTCAAAAAAAATAGGTAAACCAATAGATAGACCAAATGTATTATTTATAGATGATACTATACTAAATATAACATATGCGAATGATAAAGATATACCAGTATTTGGTATAATCTCACCAAATTTATATGGTACTAATGAAATATTACCGTTTGATGGAACCAAAAACAGATGTAAAGGATCAAAAAAAAAGGTTGGACATCCTAATTCGAATAAAGACTATATTAGAGGTGTTGAAATGTTAGATGTTTTATCTCAACTTTTAAAAAGACAACCTAAAACCGTGGGAGGAAAAGATTTACAAAATCATCATGAATTATATCAACATTTAACAAAAGCAAAACTTGATAAATTGGTCGTGGTGGACGTTGGTCCACCACAAGAAACTAAAAAAACAATTGATATATTAAATAGTATATATGATGACGAGTATATTAATTTTGAAGGCTATCTAGAGTCACAAATGACACATTATTCAATTTGGAAAGAAGATTTATTACAAAGAATGAATTATAAAAAGTGTCTCGGTTTTAATTTGACGGGGGTGCCAATATATGAAAATCTTAAACGGAGCGAAAACGTATTACTCGAAAGTGGAAGTAGTCCTGCTGGACGTCCTGGACGTGGTAATGGTCCTCCTGGACGTGGTCG
>Ga0209634_1003265_pt1 | contig 11007 bp, 14 predicted proteins | sample LinPmetageLP40_FD_184043 | JGI IMG/M metagenome (GOLD analysis project Ga0209634, IMG submission 184043) | Marine viral communities from the Pacific Ocean - LP-40 (SPAdes) (version 2) | ecosystem: Environmental > Aquatic > Marine > Oceanic | place: Pacific Ocean | collected 2010-08-26 | reverse complement strand
CAAAAACACCGTTATCAGCAACGGAAGTTTCAGAAAGGCTTGCTGACGTGGCAAGAGATATGGGAGCAGTCGCAGGACGTATGCAAAAAGAATTCTTGCACCCATTGGTTGAAAGAGTTGTGGCTATCTATTCGGAGCAAGGTATTCTTGATATACCAAAGGTTGACGGCAGAGAAATAAGAATTGTACCAGTATCTCCGTTACTAAGGGCTCAAGATCAGCAAGACGTAGCTGACTTTGTAAGATTCCAACAAACAGTGGCTGGTACATTTGGTCCAGAAATAACACCAGCATTATACAATCAGGAAAAAGTAATCAAATACTTGGCATCTAAGTTTGGTGTCAAAGAAGAACTACTTGCAAACAGACAGGAGGTTCAAGGCAATATTGATATGGCTATGCAATTAATGCAACAGCAAGGAATGGGTCAATGACAAAGGAGAAAGTAAATGCGTCGGTTGATGGTAGATCGTACACTACTGAAGTTGAAACTGATCTTAATAGTAAAGCCTATGCTCTTTTTGGTTCAGGCATTGGCAAACTTTTCATTCAGTATTTGGAAAATATTACAACAAACAACATTCACAGTTCGGGATTGGGAATTGAACATCTTGCTCACTATGAAGGGCAAAGATGGATCGTAGCTTTAATAAAACACAGAATAGAAATGGGTAGAAAAAATGGCGAGTAAACCAACTAATCCAAGTTTATATGCAAGAGCAAAAGCAATAGTTAAAGGTAGGGTAAAGAAATGGCCTTCGGCATATGCTAGTGGGCAATTGGTTACTCAATATAAGAAAATGGGTGGCAAGTACAGGTCAGCATGAGTTTAACAAAATGGTTCAATGAAAAGTGGGTTGATATATCCACAAAGAAAGATGGTAAGCACCCAGCTTGTGGAAGAAAGATGGGAGATGGCAGAGGTTATCCTAAATGTGTTCCATCAGCAAAAGCCAATAGAATGAGTGTAAAACAAAAGAGACAAGCTTCCAATAGAAAGAAATCTAGTAATCCTAGTGGTGGTGGCAAGAAACCAACCTATGCAAAAACGGAGACTTAAATGGCATCACCAGCATGGCAGAGAAAGGAAGGAAAAAGTCCAAGTGGAGGACTCAATGCCAAAGGCAGAGCAAGTTTACGTCGTCAAGGGAAGAATATCAAACCCCCAGTTTCTGCAAAAGCTGCAAAGAAAAGTCCTAAGAAAGCAGCAAGAAGAAGAAGTTTTTGTAAGAGAATGATGGGTATGAAGAAGAAACTAACAAGTAAGAAAACGGCTAATGATCCAAATAGCCGTATTAATAAAGCATTAAGAAAGTGGGACTGTTAACAAGGAGAAAATATGTCTGATGAACAAACAACTACAGAAAGCAATGAAAGCAACAATACAGAAGTCCAAAGCACCATTGCATACGACACAGGAGAGCAAAACCAAGTCGAACAAGATCAAGTCCAAAGACCTGACTGGTTGCCAGAAAAGTTTGAAACACCTGAGCAACTTAAAACATCTTATGAAAGCTTGGAAAGAAAGTTTCATACACGTCGTGATGAGATTAAAGAAGAACTTATTCAAGAGCTAAATGACGATGCTTCTAAAGAAGTTCCAATAAGTCCTGGGGATTACAAAGTTGAGATGAAGGACGAAGACGGCAATGCAATAGAGATTGCAGAAGACGATCATATGCTCAGTTGGTTTAGAGATAAGGCACATAACATGGCATTATCCAATAATGAGTTTAATGACTTTGTATCTGAGTATATCACAATGCAACAAACGTCTGGTCCTGATTGGAACGTGGAAAGTGAGTCATTGGGAGAACACGCAGATAGACGACTTGAAAGAGTTGATGCATGGGCTAATTCTGTCCTAGCCGAAGAAGATTACGGTACGTTTGCTGACATACCAGCTTCAGCTAATATGGTTAAGTTCTTTGAATCTATTATGCAGTTAAACGGTCAACCAAAATTCAACATGACATCATCAACTGAGTTTCAGGAATCTGTAAGCAGAGAAGACTTAATGGCTGCTCAAAGAGATCCTAAATATTGGAAGAATGGTGGTGATCCTGTTCATGTAGCTAAAGTAAGAGCTATGGCAGATCAGCTATCTAGGAAACGTGCATAGTAATGTGAATTAACAAAGTCTCTGATTTCTGAAAGATTGAAATTGCTTGAAGGCTCGTAGAATTACTTAGAAGCCCATTTATGGAATAACTTCAATGTAGTGGTGAAGCGAATAACCAGAATAGTATAATTTTAACCTTTAATGGAGGCTTTAATGGCTTTATCAACCATAAGCACTTCCTTTATTGAAGAATTTGAATCTGGGGTACACGTTGCGTATCAAAGAATGGGTTCAAAGCTTAGGAATACTGTTCGTACTAGAAATGGTGTGAAGAACAAGACAACATTCCAAAAGATCGGTAAAGGTTTTGCTACTACTAAAGCAAGACATGGAAACATAGCACCCATGAATCTTGCACACTCAAACGTAAATGTAACAGTTGAGGATTATTTTGCTGGGGAATGGGTCGATGATCTAGACCAGTTAAGAATAAACCACGATGAAATGCAAGTTGCTCAACAGTCAGGTGCATATGCACTTGGTAGAAAGACAGATGATCTAATCTTAGCTCAGATGACAACTACCAGTTCTGCACATGACGAAACTACCAATGGTATAACTTTAGCATGGGCTTTAGAGCTTATGGAAAAGTTTGGTAACAACGAAGTTCCTGATGATGGTCAGAGATACTGTGTTGTTGGTTGGGAGCAATGGTCACAGTTAATGGCTATCGATCAATTCTCAAGAACAAATTATGTCGGAGAAGGAGATTTACCTTTCCCAACTGGCGTAACTGCTAAGAGATGGTTAGGCTTCATGTGGTTCGCCCATGGTGGTTTAACTGGATTAAATGGTTCAGGAGCTGCTGGTACAACGCACAAAGAGTGTTTTGCTTATCACAGAGATGCGATTGCTCATGCAATTGGCACTGACATAACTTCAAATATGCAATATCACAACGACAAGGACAGTTACTTTGTATTAAATAAAATGCAACAGAACGCAGTCTTAATCGATGGTGAAGGTGTATTTGAAATGGAACTAAAGAACTAGGAGGTAGACATGGCGTTAGTACAAGCAGACTTAAGTTTAGTTTCCTATTCAGGTAATGGTTTCCATATGTGGCATTATACAACAACAGACGCATCTACAGTAGTAGATGGTGCTGGTTACTTTAATAGCATGGCTTCAGAGATGAATCTTGGCGATGTTATTTTTGCAAACACAGCGACTGGTGGCACACCAGTTTACGGAATGTTTGTTGTAAGTGCTAACAACGGATCGGTAGTGGACGTGAATAACATCACAACACTAAGTGCTTCGGATAGTGACTAATGGCTAAAAAGCCAACAACAAAAAAGAAGGAGGTAGCTGTAAAGGCTACTTCCTCTAATAGTGGTTACTCAGTAACTTTCGGACCAAAAGTAAAACTAGGAGGTAAAGTTAATGCCAAAAGCTAAAGATGGTAAAGAATTTCCATATACTAAGGAGGGCTTAACTGCCTTAGCTAAGTATAATGACAGACTAAGTAAAAATAAAAAGACTATGGGCAACAAGAAGAAAGGTTCCTCATATGCCTAATTATAGTAACGATCCACAAACTTCTTACAATAATAAAAAGAATACTATGAATTATTTCAGTAAGAAGAAAAATAAAGGTTTTGGTGAAATGTCTTCTCCTGAAAGGGTTGGAAACTTAATTGTAGGTGTTGCACATGGTGCTTTTTTAGAATTTCAAAAGAGTAAAAATATTCGAACTATGGGTAAAAATTTATACAAAACTAAACCAAAGAAAAACAAAGTTATGTTTGATAAAGGTAAGCCTTTTTAATGCCAAATACAGCCAAGACCGACATTGAAGTTGCACAAAGAGCTATGGTTTTGGTAGGTATGGAGCCTTTGTCCTCATTTACTGAAGCTACAGATGAAGCTTTGGTAATGAATACAAGTTATGAGGATATAGTCGAAGATTGTCTTGCTCAGAACAATTGGAACTTTGCAACTGGTCAGATTCAATTATCAAGATTAGCAGATGCCCCAGTAGATCGTTGGGACGCTGCTTATGCTTTGCCTACAGAACCTTCCGTTATACAAGTGCAGACTGTAACAATTGAAGATTCCGTTCAGCAATATGATATATATGAGAGATACATATACCTAAATGCTAGTGAGAATGACAGAGTTGTTCTTAACTATATCTTTAGGGTTGATACACAGTATTGGCCTCCAGCTTTTACCTTATGGGTTATATATCGTCTTGCATCAATTTTGGCTTTATCAGTTACACGAAAAGCAGATATTGCACGATCATATAGTCAGTTAGCCGACGTTCAATTTAGGAGAGCCAAAGCCAGAGATGCACAACAAGTGACAACTCAGCAAGTGGCATTAAGTAGGTATCATAGAATAAGATTAGGGTCTGGTATCTTTGCAAAGATCGAAGGGACTGCTGAAAGTTGAATGAATGGCATTATTAAGACAATTTACGACCAATTTTTCATCAGGGGAGTTATCCCCTCTTTTATCATCTAGAGTTGATGCTGAAGCTTATCGTAATGGAGCATACAGACTCCGTAACGTAAGGTTAAAGGCTCAGGGTGGTTGCACTAGAAGACCTGGACTAAAGTATCTCCAGAGTCTTGCAAACGAAGATTACCAAACCGAAGCTTATGTCTATGATGAAGATGAAGCTTATATATTATTCTTCAGTAATACCAAACTACGTATTGTTGATATATCTAATCCAACGGCAATATTACAAACAATAACAAGTTGCCCTTGGCTTACTGCTCATATTGGATCGTTGGTTGTCTCACAAAGTGGTGATACTATGTTTATTACACACCCAGCAATACCAATGCAGAAACTACAAAGAACAAGCTCAACTAACTTTTCAAGAACAGAATTTGCTTTCGATACATCAGCAGGTCTTGGCTTTCAACCCTATTACAAGTTTGCAACAGGAAGTGTGACAATAACTCCTAGTGGAACAAGTGGGTCTGTAACATTAACATCAAGTGCCGATGCTTTTACTTCAGCTTATAACGGATTGTATTTAAGGCTGGTGGATTCAGCTAACACAGTACGTCATGCTTTAATTACTGCATTTACAAATGCCACAACTGTTACGGCTACACTATCAGGAGCTGTTGCCAATACAAATGCAATAACACAATGGCAAGAACCAGTCTTTAGTTCTATTAGAGGATATGCAAGAGCTGTTACATTGCATGACCAGAGATTGATATTCGGTGGCAGTCGTGATCTGCCTAATTTTTTATTTATGTCAAAGATAGCTGAGTTTACAAACTTTGATGTAGGAACTGGAAATGATGATGAATCCATACAAATACAAATCGCAGAAGCACAGGTCTCAGAGATTAAAGCTTTGCAGTCATTTCGATTTCTTACAATCTTTACATCTGAGCAAGAACTCTACGTGCCAACAAGTGAGAACAAACCTCTTACACCATCAACGATTACAGTCAAAAAGCAGACAAGTTATGGGTCAGGAAGTGTTCAACCTCAAGAATTTGATGGAGCCATAGTCTTTTTAACAAAGTCAAAAGGTGCAATACGTGAGTTTATATTTTCAGACATTTCACAAGCTTACAATTCAGATTCAATAACATTATTATCTGAACACATCATTGGCACACCATCAGCTATTGAAGCTCAACGTGAATCTGCCGATCAGATGGAAGGTTATCTATATCTTCTAAACACAGATGGTCATATGCCAGTATTTATGTCTATTAGAAAAGAAAAGGTACAAGGCTGGGTTAGATACGATACGACTGGATCATTCAAGAACATGGTCAATGTTAATAGACAGATATACACAGTTGTTGAAAGAACGATTAATAGTGCAACAGTCAAATCATTAGAACTGTTTCAGAACGATTATTATTTGGATATGTCGTCTCAGCAATCAGGTAGTGCAACAGCTACATGGACTGTAGCCCATTTACCTAATACAGCCGTACAAGTAAGATCAGGTAATTATGCCCTGGGAACATTTACTACAAATGGTAGTGGTGTCGTTACACTAGGAGAAGCTGTTACATCAGTGGAAATAGGATTGGCTTATACACCTGAGATAACAACCCTACCTCCTGAGATGCAATTACCAGATGGTATTAGTGTCGGTCAGAAACGTAGAGTTGTCAGAGCTGTTTTGGATTTAGTGTCCACATTGAATGTCAAAGCTGGTGGGACAAGAATACTTCTTAGATCAGTGACAGATGATTTCTCACAAGAGCCAACATCATTAACACAAAGAAAAGAAGTGTATTTACTTGGTTGGTCCAAAGAAGGGAGAGTAACTGTGACACAAGAGGAACCATTGCCAATGACGTTGAATGGTATATTGCTAGAGGTGGAGGTCTAATGGGAGCAGTCGGTTATGGTGTAAGTGCAGTAATGAGTTTAGCAGCAGCTAGGCAAGCACAAAAAGCATATGCAAATGATGCACAAGCATCTTATGAACAAGCTCAGATAGCTGGGATACAAGCTGACCAAGAAGCTATAAACAGAACGGCTGAGTTAAATGCGAAATTAGCATCTATATCAGCAAGTGCTGGTAGTGGTGGTGTAGCTGTTTCAAGTGGAAGTATTGCTAATATAAAACGACGTGAAACTAAACTAGCTAATGCTGATGTGTCAGCTATTAAATTAATGGGTGTTCAGAATAGACGTAAGTTCCAGTTACAAGCAAAGCAAAGTAAACTCAAAGGCAAAGCTGCAATGATAAGTGGCATTAGTAATGCTGCTGGAAGTGCTACCAAAGCTTATTATGCAAAATAAGGATAGTTAGATGGCTATAAAAAGAACAATCAAAAGACAGAATTTAGTAAGACCAGTAGCTATGGACACATCTAGTGGTGCATTAGCTATGGCACAAGCTACACAAAATATTGCTAATACTGTATCAAATGTCACCAAGTTTGTAGATGATAACCAGTTTCAAGATACTGTTCTCAAAGCTGAGATAGCTGGTAGACAAATAGGATCAGAGACAATCACAGATGCTCAAGGTAACAAAGTACCGAAGCCATTGGATCAGATGAGTCTTAATTCTTTTACGGCTGATATATATAACAAAGCCAATCTGAGAAAAGCACAACAATACTTCAAGAAAGAAGCTATTAACAGTTATGGTTTATCATTACAAAATCATGCACAAGATGTAGCTAATCAATCTTATCTAGAAAATGAAGGCAAGATTGATGAGACTGGTAAGCTGATAGTTTCAACGGCTGGGGAAAGTTATATCAGTGGTATCAAAGGTACAGTCTCTCAAGAAGTGTTTAATGTTATCAGTCCTACGTTAAGTAACATATGGGGCAAGGCAACAAGAAAAGCATCTGCAAAGCAGATAGCCGATGTAAAGGCTAGTAATTTATTTAATGCAGAAAAAGCTTTAAATAATATGCTGACACTTGAGATTAATAGTATCTCAAATGGTGGTGATGCATCAGATATAATGTATATACAAAATAACAAACCTAAAATATTTCAGATGATTGACGACAATGCCTCTAATTCATTTGAAGCTGAAAAAGCCAAGACACAATATAACCAAGCATTACAAACTGGTGTGGCAACTAATGCTGTGGATATGGCTTATGAAGCTGGTGTATCTATATCTGAACTATTAGGAATGGCAATTGATACACGTAAATCATTTGCAAACGATCCGAACATAGATGGAGACAAAGTATCTAATGCAATGAAAAATAAAATTGCAATCTATGAAGCACAAGAAGCTGATGCAAGACAAGAAAGAATTAGAATATCCAATGAAAAAAAATATAAACTTGAACTAAATTTATATAAAAATATACCAGTTAGTGATATTGAAATAAATGAATTAGATATTAAAGATCAGGTAAGTTTTCTCAAAGCTAGAGCTACATATCAAAAGTCTGTTAACACAAATATATCTAAAGTTCTAAATGATAATATATCCCTTAAAATATCAGCTATAAAAAACAATTTAGTTCCCCCAGGAAAAATAACTGAGGTAGATTTTGCAAATGAAACCCCACTTATATTAAAGAATAGGGGTAAAGTTGACCAGATAAATGAACTTACAAAAAACCTTAATCACAAAGACATTAATGTAACTAACAAGAAAGCTATCATTGAACTTAATGGTAACTTAGCTAAAGAAACATTAAAAATATCTAATGATTCCTATGTTGCACAGATGGAACGTATGTTTGATGGCAATGAATCTGTACCAATGATTAACCCTTCTGAATTATTAAAACCTGAGTACATAAGATCGTTGAAAGATAAAAGTATAATTGGTGTTGGTAGTGAGTTTGCATATACAGAAAAAAGCTGGTCTTTAAGAGTTTTAAGATACAGAGATGATTATATAAAAAAACAAATAGAAGCTTTTGAAATGAGTAAAATAGGCATCAATCAAGATAGAGGTATTGGATTAAGCATTACCCAAAAGCAGACACTTGAGAATAAAATATTGCCCAAAACTTTTGTTTTTGATGGAGCAGATGTTAACTACGATATTCTTAGTCCTAATGAGGGTATAAGAAATGCAAGTATAGATTTTTATAGCAAGACTGTTCAAAGCTTTGGTTATATTCCACAAAATTTGGTGCAGACATTTAACAGTATTAGAACTCTTAAAGATGAAAATTTTTCATTAGCTAAAATGACTTACGCCACAATAAAACAAAACGTAATGATGAAGTATGGAAAAGAAAGCCGTGCTAATGGTGAATCTGCATTTGAAAGAATTGTTAGTGATAGTGGTCTTAATTCCACATTAATGGATTCAGCTATGTTCTATGATAGTGCTGATAACTTTAGGACTGCACATCAAAGCCAATCAATTAATAGAAGTTTATCAGAATATTTTAGAATTGATGGCAAAACAGATGATGAAGTGTTTAATGATGGCTTTAATATTGTTAAAGAATATTTAGATAGTAATTTTATTACACAATATTTTACTACAAAAGTTGGTGGAGACCCTTACGAAAACAGTGCCTTAAAAGCATTTGTTTCTCAAAGTGGGGTTAACAATTTTGAAGATGCCATTATTCAAGATCCAAAAATTAAAAATGAAATGATAAAATTTGTTAAGTATCAGATAACCACAGGTTCTGTTTCAGGCGATGCTGATGGATTAAACACTGCCATAAAAAAATCATTATATAAATTAGCACCACATCTTAGTATTCATGAAGATACAGAAACTGGACAAGCTTATCTTATCAGAGGTAACAGCATTGTAAGAGAAGCACAAACTTCTGTCCCAACTGGAGGTCCAACTGTAACAAAAGAAATAATTACAAAAGATATGTTAAGAGATTACAACCAATCTTTTGGTGGTGGATCACAAGACCCTGTAGTTCAAGAAGCAATAGATAATGGTAACATTATGTTTATTGGCAATAATGATGGCGTGGGTAATCAAACATATAGAGTTGTTGCTGTAACTGAAGATGGTCGGTTTCCAACTCTTGCAAACAATTATAGATGGAATTATCAGGGTTCTGAATTTGAAAGTGATTATTATTTAGCATTGAATAAAATTCAGAATGAGCCAGTAAGACAAATACTTAATAGTTTTAATTTTATGTCTAAAAATGTTTTAGATCAAACTATGAGTAAAATAGCTAGTTCAAGAAATTATGCTGAAGGATTTAAAAGTCTTGTTAATAGTTATAATTCTATAGCTGGTTCAATTAATAGAGCCAAAATCGAATACACTTCTATACTTCCTTATCTAAAACTTGATGGAACTCAAAAAGATTTAGATGGTTATTTTGATGAGTTTATGGCTTTAGGATTGACAACTAGATGATTGAATCACACCTCAAACCTATACAACAACAAATACTTGGTAAAATAGAAGAAGAAAATGTTGACCAAATAGCAACGTATAATGATGTTTATAAAAGTCCATTAGTTGCTCCAGAAGAATATAGTTTTGGTGAATCTTTTATGGCTGGTTTTAGACAGTATGCCCCAGCTCAATCAATTATGAGACTTATAGAAAATACTGGTTTTAATGATGATGAAGCATATGATCCTCTAAAAGATACACAAATACCAAAAGGATATGAGTGGAGATTTCTTAATAGTGCAAGTGCAGAAGAAACATCTGTTAGGTTAGAAAGGTTAGATGCTGATTTAAAGGATTTAGATGCTATAGAACATGGCAATTTACTTGCTGTTGGATTAGGTGGACTTATATCTCCGTTAACATTAGCACCTCTTGGCACATTCAAAACACTAAGCCAAACCAGTTTTTTAAAAAGATTTGTAGGTAGTGCAGCTTTTACCACTGCATTATATGCACCTGAAGAATTATTAATTGCATCACAATCTGAAGGCAGACAAGAACTTAGTCAAACACTTATACCATTGTTAGGTGCTGGTCTTATAGGTGGTACAGTCGGTGGATTATTTGGTAGACGAATTACAGCAAATACAAATCCAGCTGATGAGTTTGCACAAAATGGCGAAGAAGGAATCTTTAGAAGTGCTGGAGCTTCTGTAAATCCAAATAACCCACAAGTATTAAGACAATTATTAGACAATGAAGGATTGGCTGAAACTGGTATTGCTTTAGAAAAATTAAAGTGGAATCCAGTTACAAGATTGACTGCCAGTGTTAATCTTACATCAAGAAAGATAGTTGCTGGTCTTGTTGATATGGGTGGTGTTATCCAGAAGAAAGTCCAGGGTGGTAAGGTTACTGGTGAGGCTATGGATCAATCAGTAGAAACATCATTTAGAACTACATATCTTAGCTCATTGTTAGATGGTATTAGAGCTACTGACGAAGCCTATCTTGCTTTTAGAGGAGTGGTTGCCAAAACTGGAGACATTGGTCGATCAATGCAAATGATAAGTCAGAAAGGTAAAGACTTCATACAACGTAACAACACATTATCTGAATTTGG
>Ga0209634_1003264_pt1 | contig 11010 bp, 12 predicted proteins | sample LinPmetageLP40_FD_184043 | JGI IMG/M metagenome (GOLD analysis project Ga0209634, IMG submission 184043) | Marine viral communities from the Pacific Ocean - LP-40 (SPAdes) (version 2) | ecosystem: Environmental > Aquatic > Marine > Oceanic | place: Pacific Ocean | collected 2010-08-26 | reverse complement strand
CAACTTCTACCACTACAACTACAGCAACTTCATCCACTACAACTACAGCAACTTCAACCACTACAACTACAGCAACTTCAACCACTACAACTTCAGCAACTTCAACTACAGCAACTTCAACCACTACAACTACAGCAACTTCATCCACTACAACTACAGCAACTTCAACCACTACAACTACAGCAACTTCAACCACTACCACTACAGCAACTTCATCAACAACCACTACAGCAACTTCTACCACTACAACTAATGTAATTGTAAATGATATAACTCAAAACAGTATAGATAAAACATACAGAAATATTATAATTATAATTGGTAGTATATGTTCATTATTAATTCTTGTTATGCTAATAACACTAATAAATAAATGTAAAAAAAAAAATTTACCAATACAAAATCATATTTCAATCCATAATCCAGTTTATGAACCCAATTTTGAAATTGAAAATGAATCTCAAATACAAGAACCATCATTATATCAAATACAAGAACCATCATTATATAATGATGTAGACCCTAAATATGTATCTCATACTCAAAATGATGGATATTTAGAAATTGAAAGAGATTAAATATATTCATCAACAATATCTTTATAATTATTCATTTGAACTATTTCACACATTTTATAATTAGGATTATATCTACATAAACGCCAGGCTTTTTGGATTTTTAAACAAGCATTATAAATTTTTTCATTAGAAACATATTTACCTATAAATAAATTACTATTTGGATTATGTTTTGGTTCTATTTTAATTATTTTATCATTAATTATATCTTCAATTAATTTTAATTGGCAATCTATCATACCACCTTCAGTACAAATTAAATGTATTCCATGATTTCCAGAACCAATCCATAATCCTTCACAATAAGAATGAACGTTGAAAAATGTTTGAAATAAATGTTTATTATCGATATTCATTTTAATCACTATAAATCTTCTATTTATTGAATCAATACCTTTCATTATTGATGCCGTAAGTTGATTAGGTTTAATAAAATCAATATTTCCTATTTTACCGAATAAATCATTAATATATAATGTAGGTATATCAATGGGAACTTTAATTGGAATCATATATTATTTATTTAATAATATTAGTTTTTTTTTTTAAATAAAATTGATTATCAATTTTTTTTGTAAAATATAAAATTAAATTATGGTTAGTTACGCAGATATAAAAGAAATAGAAGCATGTTTTACAAATAAAGATTCAATTAATATTATTAAAACAACTATATATATAGTTATTACTTTTATTATATTATATATTTATTTGTTCCATCTTGACTGATTAAAAGGTGCTACTTTTAATTTATTAGTATCGATCAAATCTTTAAAACTTTTTGTCATTAGTTCTAAATCTGTTGGTGGATTTTTTATAAATTTACTATTTTTTGGTTCAGATGGTTTATCACCATAACAGTTAGCACCTATCTCAAAATATGGATTATGAAAAAAGCCACCATTTACACCAGGAACACCACATTCATTTTTTGTAGCTGTATTTTCTTGTAATTTTTTCCAATACTCTGTTTGTGTTGGATATAAAACTAATTGATCTTGACTCCATCCATAATTACACCAATTAGAACCTTCTTTATATGAGTCTATTACTTCTTTTAATGTTGCTAGTCTAGAATTATATGCTTTACAAGCAGCTTTAGCTTCATCATAATTATAAATATTATCTCTTAAATGAAATACTTCATTTCCATCATTACTACTTTTTCCCCCTCTCGGAGGTTCTGCCATATCATCACACATTTCTTTGCTCCATCCTCCAGGGCACCACGGAGCACCTTCTTCATCTTCTCCATCTACATCTTCTCCATCTACATCTTCTCCTTCATCTTCTGTATTATTATCTTCAATATAATTAATTTCTGGTATATTAGATTTAAAAAAAGTATTTGATAATACAAAATATGATATTATTATGAAAATAATAATAAATAATGAAATTACTAATACAAAAATAGAACTATTATTTCTCATTTATAATATTATAAAATATTTAATTTTATTCTATTTTTTTATAAAATAAACAATATGCATGTTGAGTAATTATATCCTCTTTATTGATTTTTGATACATTTGTATCATCAAATTTATACCATTGATTATTTTGTTTACAATATGAATAATAATGACCGGAATTTAATGTTCCTATATGATTACAAATACCTACTAAAGAAAATAATGAGTTTTTTTTATCATAACCAACACAATATTTTGTTAAATCTAATGTATCTATAGGAAAATCAATTAAATTCACAATTTTTTTACCGTTATTTGTAAATCTTTTTAAATGAATTATTAAAATTTTAGGAAATTTCCATATCATTAAACTCTTTTCAATATCATAATATTTATTATTTTTATCATATTTCCATTTATTTTCCCCATCTAATATTTGTGTTTTAGTAAATAAATCAAAACAATCATAAATATTACTATCTTCTTCTAATTTTATAGGTAAACTAAATGTACATATAGGAGAATAAGTATATGAATGGATATCCTCATCTATTGCTTTAATATGTGAAACTAATTGTCCGTAAAATAATTCAATAATACTTGAGTAATTATTTTTAAAATAATTTTTCCATTCTTTCATAGCATCATATGCCATTTTATCTAATTCATTTACAATTTTCCCTGATATTGTTATATTTACTTTTCTTTTTAATTCTTCATGCATAGTATCTATAAAAAATACCAAAAATTCTTGAACATCGTTTTGTCTATTGAAATTAAACATATATCCATGCTTATTAGATGTTACAATAATTCCTTTTAAAAAACTCAATGGTGTAATAATACAGTTTTCTTCATAAACACCATTTACTAAACGCATCCATTCTTTAGTTAATAATGAATCATTTTTAATGTCTTTATACATGGTTTTAGTCATAGGAATTGTTTTTAATAAACATTGTATTGAACTATTTAACCAACAAGTATTGCCAAAATTTTTAAAACCACATAAACCTAAATTATCTGACATTTATTAATTATAATTAATAAGTATTTAAGAAAAAAGCTTTAAATAAAAATAATACAATTATACTATATGAGCGATCAAGATGAATTAAATCATTTATCGATGATAAATACTAATATTTCTAGAATTAATAGTAATATTTCTAATATTTATTCAACATTGAATATTTTAAGTAATTCTATGTTAATGAATCAACGACAAATATTATTAAATGAATTAAGACAAATGCCTAGATATCGTTCAAACTTATTTAATCCTATGACACCTACATTTACCACACCATCTCCATTATATACACCACGTACTTCTACCTCTAGTAGAATGCCTACTACTAGATCATTCCCTACAAATACAACATCTATACCTGATATTGCTTCTACAACTACACCTACAACTACAGCTACAGCTACACCTACAACTACACAAAATACTAATACTTCATCGCGTTCTAGAGATTCATTAAATTCTTTTTTTTCATCCTTATTTCGCAATGAACTACCTTCGGGATATGGAATAGGTAATATGGAAATATCTGTAATGGGTGTTAATCCTACTGAAGAAGAAGAAAATATAGTTATAAGTCATCACAATATATTTAATAATACCAAAATTAAATTATATTCTTTAGAAAATGGAGAAGATGGAGAAGAGGGAGAAGAGGGAGATGTAGAAGACGTTCCTAAATGTTCTATATGTTTAGAAAATATAGAGAATGGACAAATAATACGCGAAATAACAAAATGTAAACATATATTTCATGTAGAATGTGCTGATAAGTGGTTTGAAAATAATATTAAATGTCCTAATTGTAGACAAGACATTAGAAGTGAAATAGTCAGTTAAATTTATTTTCTGATATTATATTATAAATGCGTTCATTAAAATCTAGAAAACAGTTTAAACCTCGGAAAAGAAAATTATCAAAAAAAAGAATGAAAAATAAAAAAAGAAAATTATCAAAAAGATTGAGAGGTGGGGCTGCTGACAACCTTTATTCCAATTATAGCGATAAGGGGATTTTGGGTAGAATGGATTTTTTAACAGAAGAACTAACAAAATTGTTAGATAAAGAATCATTATCATTAGAAGATATACAAATGTATAAAGAAGGTAATGCATTACTCAGTTTAGCCAATAATAGGCAAGGTCGAAAGTATTGGGCGAAGAGAAGTGAAGAGAGAAAAAAGTTTGATCAATTTTTATATGATTTTTCTATAAAACATAACTTAAGATAAGTAAAGAGAGAACAAAGTTTGATAAATTATTAGATGAAATTTCTTAATTACATAAAATTGAATTATTAATTCAATAATTAAATTAATTAATTAATAATGGACCCAAATAATCATAGTTACTTTATGAAATATTTAAAAAACCGCATTAAACGTATAAATAAAGAATATGAAATAATTGAATGTGAAGCAGATGGTTGTGATTCTGAGGGAGAATTATACTGGGCTTTTTGTAAGAATGGATATAGTAGTAGGTCCTATGATATTCCATATGAAATCCAAAAAAGAAGATTAGACATTTATGATAATATTTCTAAAAATGGGTTTAAATATAACGAAACTACATATTATTATGACCATGATAAATTAAAAACATTAATTTTAACATTGTTTAAATAAGTTATCTTATACTATAATAATGAATACATTAAAAGATTTACTTGAATTTTTTGAATCCTATTATTCACAATTAAAATTTAAAAAAAATTTATTTAAACATATTCCTTCAAAAACGAATAGTCTTTTATTTGGATTTATTTGTCCTGGTGCTATTAAAACTATAGATTATTTAGAAAAATACAAAAAACAAAAAAAAATTACTGATTTAATAAAACGTGTGACTGATGCTTTATTTTTTTTAGAGATAATAGTAATTTATAAAGATTATATAAATAAATCAACACATGATAAAGTTAAAAAAAAAATTAAAACATATCATTGTGATATTTCTAAAGAATTAATAGATTCAATTACTTCTTTATTTAATTTACTTCCAAAATCTATTTCTAAAAATATCCCAGATAATTTTTACCACATAAGACATCATACTTTAATTTGTAGTAATGATAAAAAACTAGCATTAGAAAGAATCAAATTATTACAAAATATTTATAGTGAATCAGTTGAAGAATTTACAACTCTATGTAATGGTCATAGAGATGGAGTTTCGGGTTGTAGAAAATGTTGTAAGAAAAAAATACCCAATAAATATGACATGTGTGTCTCTAGTTGTATGAATTATTAAAATGTTTTAGTTTGTAATCTTTGAGATCTTCTTAGTGTTTTTGTCCCTTCAACTACATCAGAATTAGGAGAAGCACAAGATATAGAATTATCGGAATTATTAAGATCTAAATTTGTATCATCTATAATATCATAATCACTCATTACAGATTCTGTATTAGTTTGTGAAGATTTATCATTAGATGGTTTTTCTATATTACTGAATATTTCATTTTCATCTGCTGGATATCCTGGATATTTTTCTTGGTATTCTTTAAGAGCCTTTTCTTTTATAGTTTTTTGAAGATGGGCCATAACCATCATATATTTCATACTAAATTTTGGATTTTCAATAAAAAATTTAGCCTCTTCTAAAAATCTTTTATTATAATATTGTTTAAATGTCATTGTAGGTTTTTCTGGTAATTTCTTATTTTTCTTTTGTAGATCAGCAAATTTTTTAGCCATTTCTGGGGTCATTGTAAAAAACATTATAATTATTATAAATATAATTTCTTTAAGTTAAAAATTGATTTCTTTTTAATATTTTAATAAATAAATATTAAAAATGCCTCCTAAATTTAGGATTAATTATAGTCAATCATCAGAAATTGTGTATGATAAATTTTTTACAGAAGAAACTAAAGGTTTTCGCACAAAAAATAGTAGTTATTTTAAAACTATTATATCATTTATTAATAATATAGTGGAATGTGCTAATTTTAAACTAACAAAATCAGGTATTAAAATTACATCTTTGGATAAAGCGCATGTAGCATTGATAGATTGTTTTATTCCATGTGATTTTTTTAAAAATTATAATTTTAATGATGATAATAAGGAAATTGTTATTGGACTAAATGTCGGTATTTTAATGAAAATATTAAATCATTTAAAACAAACTGATGAATTAATTTTTAACTATAAAGGTGATACTTTAGATATAAGTTTTATTAATCCAAAATACCAAAAGCATTACACTATTAAACTAATGGATATTGACTGTGACGAATTATCCATATTTGATTGTGATACTACAACCAATATTACTATTGATTCTAAATATTTTAATGAAATTATTAGAGAATTATGTGATATTGGCGACGTTGTTAAATTTAAGGTTTTTAAAGACCGTATTAATGATGAAGATCAAAATATTGAACTACAATGTTTTGGTGATATGACTTCTTTAGGAATGATTTTAAGTAATGAAGACTTAAAACTACAAAATTTACAAGATATTAGTTTAGAATTTAGTTTAACTAATTTAGAAACTTTTTCCAAAGGTTATAATTTAAATAAATATATGAATATTGAAATAGACAATAATTATCCAATCAAATTATCTTATCAAATTATGGATACTGGCTATATTAATTATTTTCTAGCACCTAGAATTGAAGATTAAATATTTAAAAATAAAAAAAAAACTATATTAAAGTTATAATTCTATAACTATATACAATGTTTACAAAAATTTTAATATCCATTTTTTTTTTAAGTTTTAATAATTTTATTAATTTTATTAATGCTAAACCAAATAAACCTGATAAAGTTTGTTGTTTAGATCACAAAAATAAACCAACTGATTCATTAGAGATCGCAAATTATGATTGTTCTATATTAACTTCTTTAGGACAAAATAGATGTAATCAATTATATGGTGGTAATGTATGTAAATGGTCGTCAGGCAATGGTTGTAATAGCAAAAAATGTAATAGATTATCTAAATATGAACTTCATTATGGAGAATATATTGATGTAGGTTATTGTTCTGGATTATGTAAGAGTGATACTGATAATTGTAATCCATTAAGTTATTCAAATATAGATATAGGTGAAAATTCAGTTAAAGTTATCAAAGAATGTGAGTGTGATTCATGTGGAACCACAACTACACATACAAATATAGAGATTATTGTAAATACATGTAAAGGTGATTGTAATAATGATCAAAAAGATACTAAATGTACAGCAGGTGTAAATGATAATTTTAGTTCTAGTAATGGAGCTGAACCTTCACAACCATCTGTTGCAATGATTTCAGGTATTCTTTCGGATTGTTCAGCTGGTATACAAACTGGATTTGATATTTTTGCTGATAATCGGTGTTTTGGTCATACATTTACTAAATGTTTTAGTCAAGGAAAATGTCCACTTAAATACGCTAATTTAAAAATATGTATGAGAGCGGCTAATGTTTTTTTAACAAATACTGATAGTTTAGTATTAGGTATTAATGGAGTTGGTTTATGGGGTATTAGTCTACCAAAACTTAATGGTGGAACATGGAATCAAAATGAACAATTATGTGTAGATTTAAATTTAGGAAATTTACCTGGAAATGGTGTAAATATATTATTAGATATTCAAATGTCTGGACATTTAGATGTAATGGTTCAAGATGATACAGCAGTAGATTTTTTAGAATTATCTATTCAATATGAAAAATGTCAGAAATGTATTCCATCATTAAGTTCAATGAGTCATTTATATAGTAATGGGAAAACTAACGATTTTTTAAGTACTGATGATTGTGATTGTGTAGATATCAATGAATGTAACCGATATGACCATTTTGTAACTTATTTTAAAGGAACTATGTATGAAAATACACTTAATATAGGGCAATGTTTAGGATCATGTTCTAATCATTTACGATGTAATTCAGTTTATGGTAAAAAAATAATTAAATCTCCTGAAGGTTCACGAAATATTCAAGTAATAGATAAATGTATATGTGGAAAATTACCATGGAATCCAAATGGATTATATTTAGATAAAAAATAAAAAAAAATTTATTTAATATTGTTTACTACATTTTTAAACGTGGTTAAAAATAAGTCACATTCTTCATTATTTATATTTAATGGTGGTAATAATCTAATATATTGACTATTATTTCCACAAGTTAATATTAAAATATTATTATCATTCATTTTTTTTACAATTTGTTGGATGTAATTTATTTCGTCTGACCTAAATAATTCTATTCCTATCATTAAACCATGTTGTCTTACTGCTTTCACACCTGGTATATCTATTAAACCTTTTTTTAACATCTCACCTTTTATCATTACATTATTTAGTATATTTTCATTTTTAAAAATATCTATTGTCGCGCTAGCAGCAGCACAACTTATGGCGTTTCCTCCATATGTCCCACCTAAAAAATTTATACCAATATTATCCATTATTTTATCATTTGTAACTAATCCAGCAAGTGGAAATCCACTAGCAATTCCTTTTCCAAAAGTCATTATATCAGGTTCAACGCCTTTTTTTTCTATATTCCAATATGTTCCGGTTCTACCAAATCCACATTGAACTTCATCAGCAATTGTTATAATATTATATTTAGAACAAATATCATGTATATCCTTTAAAAAATCTGAGTTAAGTGAATAAATACCACCTTCTCCTTGTACTGGTTCATATATAACACACGCTACTTCTTCTGGACTTGTTTGATACTTTAAAATATGTTCAAAACTTTCTATATTATTAATATCACTATAATAAACTCCTGGTAACATTGGATTTATATTTTTTTTACATGTTAAATTGGAACTTGTAACTGATAAAGCACCATAAGTTCTACCATGAAACCCTTTATTCATAGTTATTATATTTTGTTTTTTAGTATAAGATCTTGCTATTTTTATAGCATTATCTGTTGCTTCAGAACCAGAATTAACATAAAAAAAAGAATTTAAGAAATCATATGGCATAATATCCAATAATTTTCCAGTTAATTCATTAGATGCTTCATGTATATTAAATAATTGTTGAGGCATATGAACGTATTTATCTAGTTGTGATTTAACATTTTTAATAATGTATGGATGATTATGACCTGTTGATAAAGCACCTATACCTGAAGTAATATCTAAATATTTTTTATTATCGGTTGTATATAACCATGATCCTGAAGCATATTTAGGATAAATAGTTGGATGAAGAATTTTTATTGCGTTTGATATATTTTTTGAAAAATTCATAATATATTTATTTATTTTTTTTTTATTTTTTCCAAACTTTATTTTAATTATTTATTTGTGTTTATTTATCCATATATTATTTAACTCTTTATTGATGTCATTCTTGGTTTTCTTGAACCCTTTCGTGCCTTTCTTGAACCCTTTCGTGCTTTTCTTGAACCCCTTCGCCTCTTTATTGGACCCTTCAGTGTCTTTTTTGAACCAGTTTTGGCCTTTATTGGAATTCTCCCATATGTGATGCGTTTTTTTCTAGAAAGAGTAGCATTTGGAGATTTTAATAATTTAAGTTGTTTTTCACGCATTTTTATAGCTTTAACTAATACATTTGCTATAAAATTTAAAAATCCCAAAAATTTAACCAATAAATCTAAAAATTTTATAATATTATTTTGAATGTTCTCAATATCTTTTTTATTTTTAATTATTAATTTTGAACTCAATATTATTGTAACATATTTATCAAAATCATCATCATTCATATTAGATTTAGATTTTTTATAACTGCCACCAAACCACCCTGATTTTGGTGGTTGATTACCAGCACCATTACTAGAACTATAGCTCCACCAACTATCTCCTGGAGGTGCTGGTGGAGGTGCAGGCATTTCTTCAGATGGTTTACAACACCAAAGAAGAGGATTAAGATACCTATTACCTCCAGCACAACATATAGAATTTACCATAGACGCTATAAAACTTGTTATGACATTTATACAACAAAACATAAATCTTCCGTCTCCTACTTCTGGAGCACCTTCGCACGCTCCATCTGGAACGAAGGCATCAAGCATATCAGATATTGGTTTAATAAAGGAACCTATACTAGATTTAATTTCACTTGGAATGTCTTTAATATAATAATATATAAAATTTATAATTGGTTTTATTATTTTTGTTGAAATTGTAGTGATAATATTATCAAATCCGAACATTTTAAATAAAAAAATCCATAACCAAAAATTAATACATATCTGTACTATTAAAAGGACTCCTTTTACTGTACTTGATAAAAATACCATATTCCATGTCTCACCCCATAAACTACCTAAATAATATAGAAATAAATTTATGCTAATATAGGTATTAAGAATGAATGATAATATTTTTCTTAAGATTTTTAGTAGTAATAAAATACACTTATAAAAATAACCCATCATTCCACCTAAAACACTGGCACTAACAATATTAACCGCGGCTTTTTTCATATTACCATTTATCTGGGGTTGATTATACAAACTCATATTTGTTGAAGTTGCACCTCTATAAAGACTCATACCTGTATTATCACTAGGAGAATCTTGATAATAATATCTAAAAAGATTTCCCATAACTAACCCCAATATTAATCCATTTTTAGATGTGTCTTCTATACAATGTGCATCATCTTTAATTCCAGTTTTTATATCATTTATACCATTCATAATATTCTTATAGTGTTTATCTGCTTGTTCCTTAAGATTATCTCTTTGTTGTTCAGCATCTTGTGTACTCTTATCTATAGATGCTAATGTTTGGGCAACTTCAGCTAGAGCGCTATGTGTTTGACTATGTTCAGACTCGACCAGTCTCGTCAATTCACTTAACGCAAGAGCCATACTTTCTATTTGTTCTTGTGTGCGTGTGTGTTGTTGTCCCAACAAACTTTGTCGGGCACGGTGACGAGCCTGCCTAGCTGCTCGCTCTTCTACCTGGTTTATAAACTCTTGAGGAAGGCGTCCGTCGGCAGCGGCAGCAGCAGCAGCGTCAGCATCTGAG
>Ga0209634_1003261_pt1 | contig 11016 bp, 6 predicted proteins | sample LinPmetageLP40_FD_184043 | JGI IMG/M metagenome (GOLD analysis project Ga0209634, IMG submission 184043) | Marine viral communities from the Pacific Ocean - LP-40 (SPAdes) (version 2) | ecosystem: Environmental > Aquatic > Marine > Oceanic | place: Pacific Ocean | collected 2010-08-26 | reverse complement strand
AACTGTAAAAGCAAAATGTCCATTATTACCAGTAGAAACAAAATTTCTAAAGTTAATTGGGAATGCTGAATAAGTTCCAGAACCATTTGAAGTTATACCATTGTAAAAATACCTATGACATAAATCTAGTTCTTCTTGAAAGGAACGGTGCTCGAAATCTGTAACAGTATCGCCAACCTCTAATTGAATTCCAGTAAATTGTATGTAATTACTTGTTGAGTTATAGAGTGTATTAATATCTTGTCCAGCACCCCATCCAGCGTTTGCATATGCACTCCACCCAGCACTTGCGTTGTAAGTAGCAGTACCAAAATTAGAACCAAATGCAGTATGCCAATACAAATATATTCCAACGGTATTGTCATTCACAATTGCTTGTGCAGTATCACCCACAAATGTCAGAGTTTTTCTTTCCCAAGTGTTAGTAGTGTTTATTGTATATCTTCTATCTTGTTGTTTGTTTGAACCAGTTTGTTTATATGCAGTAACCGAAAAATTACCAGTTAAATTTGACTTTACATAAAATGATAGAGTAAATGATTTTGCTGAAGATGTACCATATGCCAAACTTTGAAGGTCTTGAGCTTCAATTGCATATGACATATTTCCATATTCATCAGCGGCAAGTGCAGTCTCAGCAGTTGTAGTTGCAAGTTTTAATGACTTTGAAAATCCAACTGGAACATTTGTATCTTGAGTTTTAGTAGAAACTAAATTATCAAAATTACTCTGATTGACCCCAAATCTATCAACGGTTTGATAACCAACTCCAGTAGATGATGTGCCTCTCTGGGCCACAGTCATGCCGCCATTGATAATAAGATTCCTACGACCAAGGTTTTCTGCAAAAAGTTTTGCACTAGATACTGCATCATCAACAATCTTTGCAGTTGTTACTGCATTTGAAGCAAGTTTTGCAGTTGTTACCGAACCGTCTGCAATATCTCCAACTGCAACTGTAGTGTCTGTGTTAAGAAGTTCTGCGATATTTTTTGCGTTAGTTGCCATTAGACTTGATACCTCACCATTATGTTTGAACTATTTAGTGGAGTAAAAGTGAATGTCAAAGTGACACCACTGATACCATAGTCTGTTGTTGGTTGCATACAGATACCATTGTAAAATACAAATGCGTCATTAACACTCACTGCGGTTGAAAGAGTAAATGCAGTAGCAGACCCATTACCAGAGAAGGTGTCTAAACTGTATCCTGTACTTCTTCTTTGAACTCCACGAAACCCAAGATGTTTCACTTCAATCTCTGCACCGTTTGCTACGTTTGCAGTAAAGGTTAAAGTTGCACCAGAGATACCATAGTTTGTTGATGACTTCTGAAGAATACCATCAACGAAGACCATAACACTAGATGCACTAGATGGTGTCTCACTTAAAGTGTATGCAGAAGTTGAACCATTTCCTGTGAAAGTATCAGTAGGAAAGGTCTTCATATTTGATTCTAATTCGTTGATACCAACTGAGCCAGGAGCAGGTTTTCTAGTATATGTTCCGATACCATGATGTACCACATAAATCTTTTCACCATTGCCTGGGGCAGAATCAAACTTTAAAATTTTAGGGGAGTTACTACTATCATCAATAATGGTGTATGCAGAAGTTGGTTCTTGAATAATGTTTGATAACACGACCATAACATTATCCTCGTTACCGCCAGGCACTTCATTCGTCAGAGTGAACTGTGTGGCAGAACCATTTCCAGTAAAATCCTCTTTAACAAAAGATGGACTTAATCTATTTGTTGCTTGTACACCAATATAAGACATTACGTTACTTCCTGTAGAATTCCAGCAATAATATCACAAGTGCCTGAACTTGCGTATGCAATTAGTTTGTCGTTTGAATTAAGAACAACTTTCTGACCAGCAACCACTTTCAATGTAGCGCTGGAAGGAATAGGAGCGTCTTTGACAATGTGATATGCTTTAAAGATTACTTTTGTACCAGCAGCAGTTCCATCTGCGGCACCAGAGTTTTGTGCATATGTGAATGTTGTTGTACTTGGAACAGACGCAACCTTGTAAACACCGTTTACAAAATTAGTTGATGAACCTGTTACATTTACATACATTCCAACCTTCAGTCCATGTGCAGAACCAGTTGTTACTGTTGCAACATCACTTGAAGATACAATACTTGTGATTGACCCTAGAGTAGATGATGTGTCTTGAATTAATGCAGATACCGTAATACCAGATGTTCCAGTGTTAGAAGCGTCAACCTCAATAAGAATTGAGTTTACTCCAGCAGAACCGTTATTTGCAGTATAAACTGTTTGCGGCCCAGTAGAAGTATCTGACGCATTTGACTGATAAAACTCACCAGCAGTCACAATACTTGCAAAACTATTTACGAAATTGTTTGCCATTTTTACCTTCCTATTATCCTAATGCAACGGCAAGAGCGATACCAAATCCTTCAGTAGATATAACTCCACCGATTGTTGGAAATGTTAAAGTTCCTGTCATTCCACTGTTTGAAATACCTGTTACGATATTAACTGTGTTTGCTAATGCAAAAGTAACTTGATTGTTACCGTCACTAGCGGTTGTTATTTGATTTGTAGTTCCTTGAAAGTCAAGAGATTCATTCTCACTTACAGAACCAGCAGAACCACTGTCAGCAGTAAAATCTAAATCAGTACTATTGACTGCTGTGTTCAATAGTGTGATTGCTTCTACAACATCTGTTGCAGATGCAATGATTCCAGAAGCACCTGTTATACCGGCAATATCACCGACATCAACAGACAGTTCGTTAAATTCTACTCTCCACTCTTCAAAAGTGAAAGATGCTGGTGTATTTCTATCTGCCATTGTTATCTACCATTTGCAACAAAAGACTTTTTATCTCATGCATTTCTGACTTTAAACTATTTATCTCTCTTGTTGCATCCCTTAATTCATCTTTTTGTTTTTGTGCATTTTTCGACCTTTCGATAGCGGCACGATATGCATACACATTTGTGTTCACAATTGCTTTTGACCCCATGTCTCTGACAAGGTGTTCATGACCTTCTACCTTTAAAAAATCACTCATTATGTTGCCAATGCGATTGCTCGCAAGTCCTTAATTCTTGGTGGTTCTGAGGAGTTAATACCTTGCATTCTAATCTTGATTGCGAATGCGATAAACTCTTCAAGACTATCTTGTGTGTATTCATATTCAATAAAGTCATCAGCAGTTGTTGATTCATTTACAGAAATGTCTGGGCCACCAGTTGAGTTAAAGTATCTCCAACCAATCTCATCAAAGTCAGATGCATCGTCTGAACGAAGTATCTTATACATGATTTGTATTTCTGCACCAGAGAAACGAACTGCACTATGAAGAACTTTTATAGAAGTAGCAGGATTTTGTAATGTAACTCTCTTAGTACAATAAACTGCTTCGTTACTATCTCCATCTGGTTCTTCTGGCGAAATATAATCTGTTGTTGGGAATACACTAGATGAACTATCAACATTATTCAGTCTGTTTGTAAATGCAACTATAGACCTTCTGTCCAAGTCAATTACAGGAGATAAGTTTTCCTTTGTTGTTGACATTGTAAAGTCTAAGAACATAGATTTACTACCAGCAAGTTCATTAGTTTCGTTGATTTGTGATGCAACAAGTTTTGGATTACTGAAGAAAAAGTTTTCACCAATTGTAATCTTCTCTGCGTTTTGAGCAGTTAATGCAGCAGTACTATAAGATGATTGTGAACCACTTGGTGATGTACCAGTTGTTGCACGAATTTCAGCAGTAACCGAAGTGTCTGGATGTTCGATTGTTGGAACAAGAGTTTGAAGACCATCTAACATTGCATTTTCAGTTGCAGTTATAGAAGCTCCACCACTTGTACTATCAGTATCAGATGCAGTACTTAATGCAATCACATAAGAGTCAATTCCTATATTAGAAATTGTAGTATGAGTTTTATTTATTTCTGTCAATGGTACATTGTTGATTTGATACAATTCTACTGTAGCACCTTGAGCATGAACTGCAGCGGTTGTATTATCTACACCTCTTGTTATTGATGCAACATTAGTACTAGTAATTGTACCTGTCATAATTTCATCACCAATCTTTAAGTGAATAGTTCCAGTTTTTGCACTTGTTGGGAATAATGATACACTTGTAAGAGCAAGAGCATTAGCACTTGCATTTATACCACCACCAGTAGAAAGTGTTGTTGAAATTCCAGACTTTGCACCAGCAATAATTACATTACTATCTGTGTCATACATATGATGGTCACGATGTGTAACTTTTACCTTTTGATTTAATGATGCAGTTGCAGAAGAGAAGAACTGTAATGGGTCTTTCTCAAGTGATGCAACTGGCAATGTATCGTTTATAAGAGTTATCTTACCATTGACATTCGTTGAGAATGATGCACGATACAATGTAAACTTTAAGTCTTCAAAGTCATATGCAGTCCAAGTTGAGTTGTTCTGTGATTTGAAAAGAACACCCAAGTATGGTTGTTCTGAAATCATACGATTACCACCAACATCTTTTTCACCCATTCTTGAAATCCAAGTAAGGTATTTGTCTGAATCTGTTTGTAAAACAATAGCAACCTCAACACCATTTTTCACATAGACAGGTGAGTCAAATATGAATGTTGTAGGAGTTGCACCAGTACTTGACACACTCACTTCAGCAGGAGTTAAAGTCTTAGATGCAAAAGGAAGAACCTTTGTAGTTGGGTAACCAGTATTCATAGTTCTTATTTGACAGGTTACAGGAATATTTTCATCCTTTTGAGAGAAGAAGACATCTACTTTTGTAAGATATTCTCCACCATCTGCTTGGGGCATTACAGACTGGGCAAGCGGATCCCACCATCCAGTGACCTCATCTCTAGTGGATGTGTCTGTGGTTGTTCTGTTATCTGTAACAGATGTTCTAATAACATCTGCATTTCTAGTTGCAATGATTGTTTCTTGCAATGTAGTTAAAATACCAGTTGCAGAATATGATGCTTGTGCAAATGATTCTGGCTCTGGGTCTGTCGAATTAGTTGAAGAAGTTGTAAGTCTGAATACTCTTTCACCAGTTCTGAAACGTGGATTACCTCTTGTGTTAGGATTTGGAATTGCAAATACACCAGATACCGCACCAGAAGCAGTCGATACAAGATTACCACCAAGAGAACCACCACTAGGTGTTACATATTGAGTGACATTTTGTTTGTCAAAGAATGGATAAACTCTCATAAGAGGTTTCATACCAGTAACATTGAATGTAACATTTCTTGCACGAATGAAAGGTATCAATGCTCTTGATACTACTCTATCACCTTGTGACTCTCTGTCGATACGAGGAACAACTCTTGTGTTAATACCACTTCTAGATTGTCTACTTGTTGTCGTGGTAGTTGTTCTTGAAATAACCGCACGACCAGGCACAGAACGAGATGCAGCAGATGTGAAAGAGTGGTCACGAAATGTTCTAGAGGAAGTTGATGTACCAGACCATTGAGTTTGCCATGCGTTCCAAACTGTACCGATTGCATTTCTATTTTGTGCAAGGATAGTATTAAAGTTACCTTCACGATTAATAATTAGTGCAGGCGTTCTTTCGGTTTCAAACCATTCATCACCAGATGGTGATAATTTACAAATACCTGTCCAAGTAAAGTTTAGAACAGGGTTTAGGTTTTCAACTCTACTTGCATATGAGTTTTGTGCAACAACCACATTAGAATATGGAAGAGTAATCACCTCACCTGTTTTCTGATAGTTGTCGTTTGTTCTCTGTGCGTCAGTTGTATTTTCTTCTGAAAGAGTAATACCTTTCATTTTGTGTTGTGGGCGAAGTTCACCTTCTTCCATATCCATAGAATTTCTATAGTCTGGATGTTGAACGTCACCAGTAGAATGACCTTTGAAATTATCTACAAGGAAACCAGACTTAAATCTGTTTAATCCATTAGCATCAAGTATTTCAAGTGATTGTGCTTCTTGTTCTAATAAGTTTAGTGCAGTGTAGTATTCTACATTTTCAATACGTTGTTCTAACTTACCAATATCACGCATTGTGTATCTGCGATTATCTTCTTTAGACATCCTTGCATCGTCAATATCTAACATATAAGCAGGGAATGTAAACTCTGCAATCTTCATTGCATTTTCAAGTGTTTTTGGAAGTTCTGGTGCTTCTGCTGGAGTACCAGTTGAAACCTTAAAGTCTCCCTTTTGTGTTAAGAAAAGAACATCAACACGACCAAGATAAAATTCAAAGTCATATGCAATATTAGAATTGTCTTTTGGTATAAGAACCGTATGACCACCTGTTCCTGTAAATGAACGTGACCCAAAGTTGAAGGACATAGATGTTACCTTCTTGGTTGCAATACCTTGACCACTTGTTGCAGAAGTCATAGTTGCATCAGCAACTCTTGGTCTAAAGTCAATTGAATTTCTTAGGTCAAACTCACCAGAAGGTTCACGAACTTCTGGGTCAACTCTTGTTGCAGTATATGTTGGAATTTCTTTATAGTCAACTCCATATGAATCTACGGTAAAGAAATCACCAGCACCATGTTCAAAGTAATTATAAACAACTGTTAGTCTTCCTGTAGGAGATACAGCACTACCCTTTCTTACAATTCTTGCAATGTCATAAAAGTTATCTCTTTGTCCAGTATCAAGAACATATCTTTCTGTAATATTTTTAGAACCATCAGTCATTACATCAATAGTTGCAAATGCATTTGAGGTTTGTCCAGTTACTCTTTCGCCAGATTGAAAATCTCTATTGTTTTGTGTAACGTAAGTTAACACACTTGAGCCTGGAATTACGACTGCTCTTGCACCAGTTATTGAACCAACAATTACTTCACCCTTAGTGAATACACCAGATAAACCAGTGAACGTAAATTGTGGAATAGTTGCATCAGCAGATGCGTCTTCTGAGTCGAATACTGCCCAAAGTTTGTATGCGTCTGCAACCCCAAGAGAAATATCTTTGTGATGTGCAGATGTTCCGTATGCTGCAGCACCAGCAACACCATCATTATCTACAACACAGACAGAAGCAAGTTGTGCTGTCTTTGGAATTTGATTTGATGCCGTTCTTGTAACTGTTGTAATAAGTTTACATTTAATATTTGCAGCAGGAAATGCATTTGTGTTTGTAATAGTAAGACTGTTACCAGATGCATTAAATGTTGTGTTTGTTGAATTCAAATTTATAAGGTCACCAGCAGATGCACCAGAACCACTATTCGCAAGAACTGATACTACAAAATCTGTATTTGAGTTTGCTGAAAATGTTTCATTTGAATCGGCAGTAACAATTAACTGACCACTGTTTGTAGAGTTAACCACAAACTGTCTACGGAAAGTTACTGAGGTAACAGAAGCATTACTGTTACTATCAGTCTTCAATGTTTTAATATGGTTCTTTCTTAATTTTCTAAGAAGAAGGTTTTTGCTTTGGTCTTGAAGGTTTACACGTTTTCTAGTTGCAGGCACAGTCGTTGTTGCAACACCAGGCGCAACGGTAACTGCAAGAGTATCATCATCTGTGATTGTGTTTATAATTCTATCACCAACACCAGAAATATTAATAACATCACCAGCACGAAGTTCAGTAACAAACTTAGTTCCGAAACCAGATACGGTTGTACCAGAACCAGCAGTTGAAACCGTACCACTTAATGAAAAGGATGTACCAAGAACAGTGTCAGCAGAAAAGTCTTGACCACTATCTGAGTCATCCATGAATACTTGTTTTACTTTATCAAAAGTATTGATAACAACAGCAGCGATTGTCAAATCTGCATTACTACTGTTCTCAAGAATTTCATCAGTTTCAGCAGATGATGTTGTAGAAACTTTTTCACCTGTATTAAAAGAACCAACCACATTGATTAATTCAATAGAAGTACTACTAGCAAAATGAATAAAACCACTTGCACCAGATGTTGCACCAGTGACTTTTGCACCCACTGTTGTTCCAGCAGATGGTGTTCCAGACAGTGTAAGTTTAGTAATCATACGAATGTCAAAGAGATATAAATTAAATTGAGATGTTAAACCAGTACCAGAAGCACTAGAAACTAATGCATCACTAGTTGCATCTGTACCAGAGCGATGTTCAAATGCTCTTGCTCTTGCGACACCAATCTCATTACCAGCAGCCTGTCCTCTTGTTGCAGTTGCAGTATCCCTTAATGAAATCTTTTTATATGGGTCAGTAATCTCACCAGAAACAAATGGTGATAAGTCAGGCGTACCATATACTTTGGTTACTTTTGTAAAGTTTCCTACTTCAGCAGGAGTGATTGCACCTTTGAATTCTTCAGTAGTTCTTGGTTTAGAAACATCAATAAATGTTGGTGCAGCAGTTTCAATCTCGTATCCACGAACATATGCCTTTCCAGGCGATACTTGAACTGCCATCAAACCTTCAGATGAACTTGCACCTTGGTCTGTGGTTATACCACTAGCATACACACCTTCATTCAAACCATCGTCAAGTGATTCACGAATATCCACACCGAATGGACGTACAGAGTAATCACCAGATTCGTCAAATGTTCTTCTTGCAAGAGTTTCACCTAGAACAGAATATTCTGTGTTCCTTGTTTTCTCTTGAATGATACCATTTTTTACACGAAGAATTTCTACAAAGTCTTCATCTTCAGCAGAACCAATTGGTAGTTTTGCAAGAGTAAGAGTTACTTTTAATCTGTGAGCACCTTTTGCATTTATATTAGAAGACCCCTGTGCATTGTCTAAGAGAGAAGTATCTGTCTCTGGGGTTATCAGTGTTTCAGAAATCGAAAGACCAATTCTATATGATGGGGTGTTTGTATATTTGTCTAAAACAATTCTTTGACTTGCAACACGAACAAACTGTCCACGAACAAAGTACACACCTTCTTCTATATTCGCAGAAGAACCTGTTGCAGTTGCAGATGATGCTTGAAGGGTTGCAGAAGATGAATTAGCAACGATACCACCAACAACACCACTTGACTTAATGTTTTCATTATTAGAGAATGTTGTGGAAACATTATCAGTTCCAGTTGCAACGTATTTTACATAAAGAGTAAGAGGGTCAGTAGTTGTTGCAAGTTCAAAACCTACAACTGATGCTTTAACCCCAGATGTTGCACCAGTAATTGTTTGTCCAACATAATTTGCAGCATATGCTGAAACAGGATTTGAATTAAATGTTGACTGAAGTTTTACTGCATAATATTCGTTAGTAAAACCAGATTGGCCTGGAATTACCATTGCACCTTCTTTGAACATATGCGTACCAAATTTTTCAATTTGATTTTGCAGTATGGACTGAAGTTGAGTTAACTCTCTTGCCTGAACGGCAAAGCCTGGACGAAAGAGTACACGATGAAAATCGTCTGTGTTTTCAAAGTCATCGTAATACGGTGACACATTCAAATCAGTTTTTTGCATATCTTAATATTCCACTACTACTTTAATGTCTTCTGTTTGGTCTGATGCTCTTGATATTGCTCTTCTGTTTTCTACATAGATTATTTCACCACTATCTCTGTCTAGTTCTGGTGATGCATAACCACCAGCAAACACGACACTATTAACTGTCGCAGATATAGAAGTATTTACACTATAACTTGCACTTGAAGACCCACCGACAACCGCAGCATTCGTAGAGAATGGAGTAAGGTTTTTATTGGTATCAAGTCCGTAAGAAGCATATTTTTCTTGAGCATAGTACAGAATTTTATTAGTTGAATCAAATTCAATCACTCGACCTTGGGCACCAGTTGTTGCTTGTGTAATAAGTTCATCTGCTTGATAAACTGTTCCAATTGTACCACTAAGGATTAATGCGTTAGTTGTTCTTGAGGTTGCGGCTGATGCTGCAGAACCACCAGATTTTGGATTTTTCAAAATACCAACTCTTCTAAAATCGTTTACTTGTGTTGCGTCTGCATCTGAAGGTTCAAACTTTCCTTGAACCATTACATAGTGACCACCAAGTTCTGAAACGTCATCTGTACCGTGACCACCAGTTGGTTCGATAATAGGAGTGATTGCACCAGCAGTTGCACCATTCCAATCTGATAATACTGAACCAGCAATTGCAGTAGTCGCTGCTGTGTTTGTAAATATATTACTACTAGCAAGGTCAACGACTGCAAACGAATATGCTACACCAGCATTTTGCATACTTGTTTTAGTTGCACCGTCACCAAACTCTTGAATTGTACCACCAGAAACAACCAATTTAATGATTGCAGTTGTAGTACCATCACCACGAACTTTAGTATAGAACGTACCGTTTGGATATGATGACCCACCACTTGTTACCATAACAACATTGATTGGACGGTTAGCAGCAGAGTTTGCAGTAATCGTCACAGGCATAAAGTCTGTGGTTAAGAAGTTCTGAACTTCTGAAGTTGTCAGAGAGTACATAAACTTTAAGTAATAGTTTGCATCGTGCCAGAATGGCCCAGTCTGTTCTGAAGTTGGTTCAGAACCAGAGATGTTTGCTGCACCAGTTTGAACAGGGTCACCGTTATATAATACTTTGTATACACGATTTGCTGTAGTCATGAAGTAATACGTTGAGTTATAAACTGAATTTGCACCACTTGATGTTGTTGTTTTTGTTGGGTAGTTTCCTGTAGTTGTACCACCAGAGACATCATGTCTATACATATCAAATGCTGAAGACGATGCATAATTCCTACGAGGAATTGCAAAAGTTGTGTTAGTACTACCAATCAACTTTGCGGCAAGCATATCATCCCAATAATATGATTCTGGTGCAACACTATCTACAGGAGCAGGAGGAAGACTATCTGAAGTCGCACCCTCTGATGTCCAAGGTTGTGATTTACCTACGAACATATAATATTTGTCAGTACCAAATGAGTCCTTAAAAGACTTTGCACTGGACTGTCTAAATTTTTCTGTAATTATCGCTGCCATTGTTTTTTCCTATAATCTTATTTAGTCTGCATCTTTGATTGTTAGTGTACCATCTGCCACTTGTTTCATAATT
>Ga0209634_1003260_pt1 | contig 11016 bp, 11 predicted proteins | sample LinPmetageLP40_FD_184043 | JGI IMG/M metagenome (GOLD analysis project Ga0209634, IMG submission 184043) | Marine viral communities from the Pacific Ocean - LP-40 (SPAdes) (version 2) | ecosystem: Environmental > Aquatic > Marine > Oceanic | place: Pacific Ocean | collected 2010-08-26 | reverse complement strand
CATTACAGTTATTAGCATTCATACCTGATACACAACTTGCTAAACAAGCGTAGTCTGATGTATGATCGTCACTAAGAGTAAAAGAGCAAGGTGGGTTTACCTGAAAGGATTCTGATTTTTTTTTATAATTAACTACAATAACTCCTATTATACATAGTATTGATAAAATAATAATAATAATAGATTGACTATCCATAATAATATATTAATAGAAATAAATAATATTATGAAAAATTATTTACATCACGGTACAATTAAATTCAACTCCCGTTCATAACTGATAAATCTTTATTTAATTGCTCATATACAGCTTCTATACCTCTCTTTCTACATTCCATAACTAATCTATATATTTCAGTTTTTTTTTTACCTGTAGTTATAGCACCAATAGTTGATTGATTCGCAAACTTTTGCATAGCAGCCATAGCATGCGTTATTTTACCTATTAATCTGTTTCTTTCTGATTTCATAGATTTCGTTCCGCGTTGTTTTCGTTCCCTTAAATCTCTCAAATATTTTACACACTCTGTTCTAATTGCCATTCCTTTTCTCTTTCTTTCATTATATCTTGCTAGATTATTACCATCATATTTGAGATCTTCAATCATACGTCTAATGTTATCGTATTTTTTCATAGTATCGGAAAAATCTGATTGTGAATTTCGTCTATCACTTGACATTTTTTCTCTATCCATATGAATTGTACCTGATCTAGCCAATATAGAACCTCCCTGTTGAAAAAATTTCTTTGATCTAAATTTAGGTTGATGGTTTTTTTTTCTTGAAATTTTTCTACCCATTATTATAGAATTATATTTTTTTTGTATAATTATAGTATAATTAATGTCATTAAAAATCAAAAATCAAAAACAGTTAAATAAATATATAGATGAAAAGGCTGATCTTTTTGATAGTATCAAAAATAAGCAATATGTAACCGATATGTTAGGTTTATTTAAAGAAGATGGTCTACCAAATCCATTTGATGTAGTTAGAGATTTTATTCAAGAAAAAGGGTTAAAATTGTATGGAGGACAGGCATTACATGAACACTTAAAAAAAAATGGTAAACCCATTTATGATAAATATGAATTTCCAGATTATGATGTATTTTCACCAGATGCTTGGAATCATGCTAAAGAACTATCAGATCGCTTATTTAATTTGGGATTTTTCTTTGTTGAAACTAAAGCAAGTATTATTAATGATAGTAAACATCAAACATATAAAGTATCGGTTGATTTAATTTATGTTCTTGATTTAACACAAATTGGATGTAATGCGGATCGATTAAACGATGGAGATTGTTCAGAATGTGGAATGTCATTAGATAATAAATGTTTTAGTTTATTCAATAATATTCCAGCAATTGATATATTGTCAAAAAATAATAAAGAGTATACAAAATCATATGATTATAAAAAAAAAAATGGTTTATATCCTAATAAATTGTTGGTATGTTCTCCAAATTGGTTAAAAATTAGCATGTATTTAGAAATGTCACAGCCATTTAATGATCCATCAAGATTAAAAAAAGTTTATAATAGATTAAATCTCTTTGAAAGTGAATTTAAATATGATTTATGTAAAACCCCAGAATCTTTAGATATGCGTAAATACAATAAAAATAATTCTAATAATTCTAATAATTCTAATAATTCTAATAATTCTAATAATAAAATAAGTAATAATCTAAATAAAAATACTACACCTGATCCATTTTATGATAATGAAACTGTAAAAAAGGTATTTGATTATGTTGAAGAATATATCAAGAGGTCTAAAATTTTACACTATGGAAGTACTGCTTATAATTTTTATGTAGGAGATTTCAAATATCCAAAGGAACCTGTTTTAAATTACGAAGTATATACAACTGAAGATCCTGATGCCTTCTATTTAGAATTACTAGAAGAACTTAACAATAAATTTTCTAAAAGTAATGTTTCGTTTAAATTATCACCAAGAATAATGTATTGGAAAGATATAGATTCTGATAATTATGATATTATGATTAGCTTAAAAAAACAAAAATATAAACATTTAATAACATTTACTAGAACTTACGAATGTATGCCTTATATACAGTACAATAATGTTAGATATTCATCTTTTGATAGAATTAAATATAATTATTATAGAGGAGCGGTTTTACCGAGAATTATTAATATGTGCGAACATGTTCCTAGAAATTATAAATGTTTACTTAAAAATTTACTTGATATAGAAGAACAATTAAAACGTAAAAATAAATCATTAATTTTAACTGGTAAATTTCAACCATTTCGTAAAGAGTGTATAGGAGGTGATGTAAATAAACTTATAGGTAATTTATATGAAAATTTCGGTAAAAATGTAAAAATGTCTAAACAAACTCAACTTTATATGGATACACCTAAAAAGGATTTTATTACGAAAATATATCCTGCTGATAAGGATATGATAATTAATATGTATCGTCCTGCTGAAAAAAAGACAAAATATTATAACAAATTAATTAAGATTCAAGATAAATATAAATATTATGATCCTAAAAAACAGGCAGGTAAACCACTCTTTAGCAATTCTAAATCGATACTATCTAAAAAAACTAAGTATTTTGGTAAGTCAAAGGCAACCTTCAATGGTAAGCCAAATAAAAAATCAAATAAAAAATCAAATAAAAAATCAATTAAAAAAAATAAAAAAAAGAATAAACTGTCGAAACATCTTACACAACAACAGAAGAATATATTAATTAGTAATATGCTTTAAATATCTAATAATAAATGTAAATCTATAAATAGTTTATATATTCTTATTGTTGCTACAAAGCCATTTCTACCATTGTATATTCTAATAGCTTTATATTTTCCATTTACTTTTTCGATAATTTTATTAAAAAAATAAATAGATTTAATTAATTCAAGAAAAGTGATACCCTTACATTCACCATTGTCTTCAATTCCTAATATATATAGTGCTTTACCTCTTCCTTCATTAAGTCTAAATAACATTTGTGTTGCCTTTTTGTCTAAAATATTATTTAATTTGCTAAATTTTGAAAATTCAAAATTTAAACTTTTTTTATACTCTCTATTACCTTCTTCAATCTCCTTTGGTTGATTTGGAATATTTTTTTCTATAATATTAACATTATTTAAAGAACTATAAAAATCATTATAAAATAAATTAAAATCAAACTTTTTATTTGATATCATTAAATATATAATTAATATTTTCCTTAAGTTTTAACAATTATAATATTTGAAGCATCACTTACACCATAGTCATTAATTGAATACACTACAATTGAATACTCTCTATTAAGTTTTAATTTAGAAAGTTCATACTCATTAGCATTGCTTTCTGGTAGTGTTTTTATTTTTATAAAATCTTCAGTAGCACTCATATCAAAATAATGAATCATAAAACTGTCAGAATCTCCATAATTCTGCCAAAATAATTTTATATTTGCTAATCCATCATATGATGTGCTCGATGATGTATCCGGATATGACATTCCTGATATGTTTAATTTTTTTGGTAGCAATTTACTTAATCTATTTTCGGGTTGAGGTTTTAATTTATCTAATTGTTCTTTTGACCATGTATTTACCCACTGACATCGATCTTGATCTATACAAGTCGCACAAATTTTATCACACAAATTTATATTACATTGTTTTCCATCAATATCCCAAAGTCCTATACGATCACTCCTCATACAATTCTCTGAACAACTTTCAACAGTCGGTCCCCAGGGCAAATAATTACAATTATTATTAGAAAAGTGCTCTGAAGTTGAAAATTTTGTAAATATATGCTTTCCAAAAACTATAGCTAAAATTACAAGTAGCAAAAGTATAATAGGTAGTATTGTTGATCCTTTTAATTCTATCATTAATAATAAATTAGAAAAAAATTAGATATTGTTAAGAGTTTCTGGATTAAAATATATTGCTACTGGCTTTTCATTGTCACTATCATAACAATCGTGATTGAGTGTTTTATAGTCACATCTAAATCCTTTAGTTTTAGCAGCTTGTTCATCTCTCACAACTTGACAATAAGGATCCATTCTACAATTAGCATTATTTCGATTTACTTCTTGATCGGTTGATTTTTCATTTGAATTATAATTTGAACACTGACCATACGCATGTCCACCCCATTCAGTATCTCTAGTTAAATCTGATCTTTGATTTAATACTTCTTCACTTTTACTTAAAAATCTATCAGTTCTTGTAGTTACTACTGAATTATAATCTATATTTGGATATAAATCAATTTTTCTACAGGTTGGATATTTATTATTCAAAATTTCTTTAGCAGACAAAATCTTTTCACGTAAGTTTTCTACAACTGTTTCCATATCGTTAATATTACTCTTTCTATCTATTTCATTATTTTTTTCATTTTGTTCTTTACGTTCTTTTCTTTTTGTTTTATTATTTTTTTTTATAGCATTTAATACTCGTTGATCTCCATTTACACTAAATTGTTCAAATAGTATATATTTCAAACTTATACTTAATACTATAATCAATATAATAGCTAAAATAAATCTATACATTAATATATTCAAATATTTTATTAATTTAAAAATAAAAGCAAATAATCAGAGTTAAGATTTAGTCAAATATAATTTAATCTATTTTGTAAATTCAAGAGTGCGAGTATTATTAGATAATGATTGCTTATATATTTTATAAATTATAGATGAATCGATTTCTGAATTTATTTTGCTTAATCCTGTCCATTGTGTTTCTTTTATAAATTTTTTCCATAAAAAATCTGGATGTGAATGAGAAATCCAACCCTCATTATACACGTTTTCATCGTCTGATTCAATAATTCCTGAATATCCCCATAAATCTAAACTTTTTTTCGGATAGGCGGAACTTTCTATTTTAAAATTTAAAAATTTCACATTTGTTAAATTTTGATTCAGATTATGATCTAAGGGACATACACTGTGCTGAGACACTATTACTTTATCATATGAATAATTCCAAACAGAAACATCATCATCTATATCCATTACAAAGGGTTCATTTTCAGAACACATTAGGCTTAAAAAATGTACTAATTGTAATGGATATGGTTCATTTATATCAGAATTTTCATCATTATCGTTATGACGTTCTCCTAAAAATAGTACCATATTATTTTCTATCATATTATCGCAGCATACAATCATGAGCATTTCAATGTCTATGGGTGAAAAAATAAAAGATTTGTTATCTACAGATACTCTAACACTACTTTTTGGATATTTATATAAGCAAGATAATATAGAAGCTTTATCACAGAATCCAGCCCACCCCGCATCACTTACAGTAGAATGTTCACTTCTAAAATAATGTTCTTTTTGATATTTAACCGATTCTTTATCAAAAAGAATATCATATTTATGTAGTCCTCCTTCATCGCAATATAAATTATTTACACTCTGGTCATACGCCTCTTTCATAGGCCACCAATGATAAGTATCTAATTTTTTATCACAAGTCCAATTAAGTAATTCTTTATATGTTATTTGTTGATAAGTTGAATCGTTTTTAAATGTTTTGGAACAACTAGATCCCATTTATATTTATTAATAACTAATTAATTAGTTATATTTAAGTTATAAATGTTATAAAATTAAACATTATTTATTGCTTTAAAGAGTATGTGATTACTAAATTTAATTAATTAACTTTTCAAGATTATCCTTTAAAAAGGTGTCTATAGTTTGTATTTGCGAATACGATTCATTTATAGATTTAGATACTTCTATTGTATCATCTGTAGCAAGTTTATTATATTTAATATTTAATGAAGATATAAGTATATTGGTAAGATCTAAATCTAAGTCAAAAAGCACAAAGTCTACAGTATCTCTTTTTTTAGGATAATCAGTAATATCTTTCATATCCAAAACTGATAAAGAATTAAGTAAATTATTTTTTTTTTTCATATTGTCAAAATCTTTTTTTACTATATTTTCATAATTGGATTCTATGAGTTTAAGTTTTTCGAAACAGAAAGTAATGATATGATTTATTTTTTCTAAAAATACTATAGGTTTTGAAATATGTCTAAATCTTTCAAAATAAACTGAATTTTCATCAAATTCTTCAAAATTACTTTTCTTAAAGAATATTGGTGATCTGACAAACAATTCTCTTACTTCTTTATCGCTAAAATCGATTGAATTTAAAAAATATACATTCGCGATTTGATTGTAGAAATAAATATATTTCTTATTTATTCCATAAATATATAATTTTTTGATAGATTCGGGACAATCTTTAGTCTGATTGTTAGTTAAAGATCTAGTTAGTTTAGTGTAGTAAGATTGTATCGAATCTAAATAATTTATATTTTCTAGATTAATTAGCACAGCTCTAAAGTATATCTTGTGTAGTTTTTGTCTTTTTCTAGCTATAAAAAAAAATGTATCCATAAATATAAGTAATTATATATTAAATCTTAAATAAGTTAAATATTTGTATTTATCTAATATGGAAGAGGAGGTGCCGATGGAGCATTTGATGCTTTAACTGTTTCAAAATCGTGATTATCATATTGTGTATTTGAGCTTAGTATTTCTTGAGATCTAATTCTTCGAGGTGTAATTCTTCGAGGTATAATAATGCTTGATGTTACAGGGGGTGCTGATGGTTTAGAAACGTTTATTGTATTATTTTGATGTTGATAATTGTTATTAGGTATATATTCTTCATTGTTATATAAATTACGTACATCTTGAGTCAAATTTATATTAGTTGAATTGCGTTGAATTGGTGACGTTTCGTGTCGTTGACTATTAAAATTAGGAAATTTAATATCTAAAGATGAATTAGAATTATTATCTAAATCAAACCCATATAAACTAGCTCGATTATGACGTTTTTTCTCAAATGTTTGTTGTTCTTTAGTATCTGTATTACTAAATTTGTATTCACCCCTACTAAGAGCTCTTATAGATCTTCTTCTAAGAATATTTTTATCTTGCTGAGTATATATATTACTAAAATTTTTTGAATTATCTTCAAATTCTTCTTGTTCATTATTCTTTTTTTTAATCTCTGCTGCTAAATCGACCGCTTGATAAGCTTCGTAATGTATATTATATTCATAACCTTTTTTTTGTAAATATAAAACCGCTTCTGTTTGATCTATTACCCTCTTTTCTATATTTCTTTTTTTCCAGAGTATAAATCTATCACGATTTGAAGGTCTAGGAGGTATAGGAACTTCAAGATTCATACTCAACCCTGAATTTTTAATGGCATCTTGTGCCTTTTGAGCTTGTGTTAATAATTTTGAATAGATTTTTTCATTTTCTTTATCAGCTTTAGAACACTCTTTTTCAGAACTCTTTTCAAATTCACTTATAATTTTATATGTGGTATTAACTAAATTAGATTCATTTCTATTTATAACTTTACCAAAACATGAATTCATTAATAAAATACTATATTTTATTTTTTAAATAAAAAACTCAGTATAATTTATTTATAATATTATTATAAGAATATGAATTTCCTTGATATGATGAATTTTGTTATTGGATTACTTCATACCTTTGTAAGATTTTTACCACTTGGATTATACTTTTTCACTTATTTATCATCGGCTCTTTACAAAGATGTAAGATCTGCATATTTACTTATTGGTTTGGTTATAAATGACTTAATAGGGTATGTTTATAAAAAGTATGCTAAAATAGTCCCTAATGCTGCTTGTGCTATTTTTGGAAAAGTAAGTGACAAAACAGACTTGGGTTTTTTACCTAATCCACACACTGAAATTATGAGTTTTGTTGCTTCATTTTTCTATACAGATATGTATTATAAAGGAAATTTAGATTCGGTTCCTTTTATATTCATAACAGGTATGTTATTACTTACTATATGGTCTAGAATTACTATAGGATGTAAAAAAATTAATGATGTATTCTTTAACATTGTGTTTGGATTTATTAGAGGAGTTATTTTTTACTATATTATATCAACTTACTACCAAGACGCTGAAAAAGGTATATTAGAAAAGAATACATGTGATTTAGGTTTTGAAAATTATAGATGTGACGAGATTAAAGATGGTACTGTGATCATCAAACATAATGGAGAAGGTGCTACAACCGATGAAAATGTAAATGATGATTTAGAGGATGCTGAAGAATTATAAATATAATTTATTTAAAGATTTTCTTTTTATTTAAAGTATTTGATATGAGCGAATTGAAACAGTCTATTAATGATATTTTTGAATTATTTAATACTCAGGTAGATACATTAGAATTAGATGTAAATAAAAAATTAGAATATTTTAGCAATAATTCTAAAAACGAACTATTTCAGAAAAATGAAAAGATTCTAGAACTCAAACAACAGGTTACATTATTATCTAGCGAAAATACAAAATTACTTGATGAGAATTTAAACTATCAAAAAGTTTCATTAGTTAAAAGTCTTAATTCACAATTAAACGAAAAACAAGGCGAAATTAAATTCTTAAATTCTAAAATTAAGCAACTATCGGATAATTTACAAAAAATTAAACAAGAACGTGATGAATTACAGGATATTAATTATAAAAATAATTTAACTTTAGATGGAGAAGTTCTTGAAATAATAAATTCTAAAATATACACTCATTCTGGAAAGACGATGAAAAATCTTATTGATGACGATGTAGTACGATTGTCAAACCATTATGATATAAAGATACATCGTGTGATAAGTTCAATACTCTTATTAACTTTATTAGAATATACTGATGAATTTGGAAATATGATTTATACTATAGCAGGTTCGTTAAAAAAAATGGGTTTTTGGTTTAAATCGCCATTAATTAAAAAGCTAAAACTTGAATGTAATTTGAATAAAGATGATGGATATAAATTAGACTCGATTATCAAAATTCTTCAAGAAAATAAGCTGTTAAATATAGATATTTCTGAATACATTGATATTTATACAAATGATCAAAATATAAATGTTGATTTTAAGAATTTGAAATCTGTTTTTGGAACACTAGATGAAGATGTCGAAGAAGTCGAAGAAGTCGAAGAAGATGTCGAAGAAGTCGGAGAAGTTGAAGAAGTTGAAGAAGTCGGAGAAGTTGAAGAAGTCGAAGAAGTTGAAGAAGAAGTTGAAGAAGAAGTTGAAGAAGAAGTCGAAGAAGAAGTTGAAGAAGAAGTTGAAGAAGAAGTCGAAGAAGAAGTTGAAGAAGAAGTCGAAGAAGAAGTTGAAGAAGAAGTTGAAGAAGAAGTTGAAGAAGTCGAAGAAGTCGAAGAAGTCGAAGAAGTCGAAGAAGTCGAAGAAGTCGAAGAAGTCGAAGAAGAAGTTGAAGAAGAAGTTGAAGAAGAAGTCGAAGAAGTCGAAGAAGTCGAAGAAGTCGAAGAAGAAGTTGAAGAAGAAGTCGAAGAAGTCGAAGAAGTCGAAGAAGAAGTTGAAGAAGTCGAAGAAGTCGAAGAAGTCGAAGAAGAAGTTGAAGAAGAAGAACAAGACACCGATACTGAAATTTCAGTTGCTAGAGAAGAAGATATAAAAAATAATAAATTTGATGAAGGCGATGAGGCACAAGCAGAGGAAGATTCGGAAGAAGCAATAGAATTTTATGAGATGGATATTAAACATCCTAAAACTAAAAAGACGCAAACATATTTAGTGACAGATGATGATGATAATGATATTTATACTATGGATAAAGATGGTGAACCAGATGATCATGTCGGAAAATTATATGGAAAAAATAAAAAACCTCATTTTTTTTGAACGAATTATATAATAAATAATAACTTAAAATCAAATAAATTAAAATAAATAATAATTTTATAACTTTATCCTAATAGTATGTTAGTAAAACTAGTTGAAGATTATCAGATTACACTAATAAAGGGTGATGGTGATATAACTGATCAAAAAGTAAATATTAAAGGATTTACAGAATCATTACCTTCTTCAGGATCAAAATCATTATGGTCATTAGATAGTGATCATTTTAATCCAACTAGCGCGGTTCAAATTAATGTTAAAAGCGATAATGCTAATGATACAAGTAATGGAACGGGTGCCAGAACGATTCAGATAACTGGTATTGGGTATACTGGTTCGGCAACAGACGGTTCCGAGATAACAGAAACAATTACACTTAATGGGACTACCCAAGTTCAAACAACAAATTATTACTTTTGTGTTTTTGATTTTGTCGTAGCTACTGTAGGAAATACAGGAAAAAATCAAGGTAATATAAAGATATATTCTACTGATGAAACCACAGAAGTACTTAACTATATAAAACAACTTGAAAATAATTCATCTTTATGTATTTATCGAGTTCCTATTTCAAAACAATTATTAGTTAAAAATATATTAGTTAATGGAACATGTAATGGAGCTAATTTACATTTAAAAGTAAAAAATGAAAATGGTATTGAATTTTCAGAATTTATATTTAGAATAGGCACATTTGGCGGTCAACTAGATTTTACAGTAGATAAAATTTTGAATGCGAAAAGCGTTATTTGGATAAAAATAATACCAGATAGCGACATACCATCATCTACTACCAATTGTGGTATCTCGGCAATAATTAATGGTGTTTTGTATTAATTTAATGTTCTTCTATTTTTTTAATCGATAATTTTAAATTTGTTACCTTAATCCTTTTTATTAATCGAAAAAAATAATCAGTTTTTGAAAAATTTTCTTTGCATATATTATAAAAATGTCAAGTTCAATTATTAATGGTGTTACAAGTTCAAATGTTTTAAAACGTATTTTAGTAGATGATGATGGTCATCTTCAAGTTGATGTTCAAAGTGGAGCAGGTGGAACACAGTTCGCTGGAGGTGCTACATTAGCAGCAACAGGAACTGGTACTGCTTTAATAGGTCGCCAAGATAGCGGCAGTGGAGTAGCAAAAATAGTTAGTGTAGATGGAGACGGTCATCTACAAGTCGATATCCTTAATACTTCAATAGCAGTTACTGATGCTGGTGGAAGTTTAACTGTTGATAATGCAGCCCTTTCTGTA
>Ga0209634_1003254_pt1 | contig 11031 bp, 4 predicted proteins | sample LinPmetageLP40_FD_184043 | JGI IMG/M metagenome (GOLD analysis project Ga0209634, IMG submission 184043) | Marine viral communities from the Pacific Ocean - LP-40 (SPAdes) (version 2) | ecosystem: Environmental > Aquatic > Marine > Oceanic | place: Pacific Ocean | collected 2010-08-26 | reverse complement strand
CGTAAACATCGTTTTCGTTGCGTTCTATAGAGAAACAGGAAGTGATAGAAAGATTTTTAACAAGACCAATTTTTCCACCTTCGGGTGTTTCTGCAACACAATGTCTGCCTCTCTGTGAAGGATGAATTTCTCTAGGTGTCATAATTTTGCTATGTATGTTAATTTGGACATTTGTTTTAGTAGCTTGTGCCCACAAGGCAAGGGGTGTATCACGTTTGGATGTTTCAGAAATCTCTTCTCTTTTTTTGTTAAGACCCCATTGTCCGTTGAAACAAGATGTAAATTTTTTAAATGTATTATATTTTCTTGCTTCTTTTTCGAATACATCTAAATATATTTTTTGGTTGGAACGTGGTGATTTTTTCTTTTTAGCTTCTTTTTTAAGTTCTGAAGGGTATGTTGATTGTGTATTTGTTAGTATATTTGAAATCATGAGGTCAAATAAAATTTCAACTTCTTTAGAACCACAATCGTATATTTTATTACCCCAATCATCTCGTGAATCTGGAGATACTTCATTAATAAGAACTAAAATATATTTGTATACGAAAAATGCAAATTGTTCTTTTTTTAAAAATTCGCTTTTATTATTTTTTAAAAATTCCTCTTTGTAATCATTTTGTAAATCCATAAAAGTTATATCTTTACCCTTTTGAATTTTTTTGTAGAATAAAATGATATTTTTTTGTATTTCAATGTCTTTATCTTCTGTTTTATCAATGATATAATCTTTTTTGAACACATATTCTGAATTTTTCAAAAAGAGTAGTAATTTATATTTTTGTGACCGAGTTGCATGTTTTGAGATTATTGATATTGTATTTCTTTTGATGTCAGACCAACTAGTGTCATCGTTATACAATAGGATGTAGAATACATAAAAAATATTAACATAATCAGCGACACGATTTACAAAATTAATTGTGATTGAATTTAATTCATCAAGTTTCATTTGAAATATTTGTCTAGTATTTTGATAATTATATGTGTATCTAAATAGAATAATATTTTTTTCAATAATTGTTAATGGAATATCGGTTCGTTCTTTTTCTTGTGTAACAAGTGACCTTTCACTGGAGATGATAAAATAACCAAACGGGTCACTAATACATTCGCCTTTGAGTATTAAATCGTCGTCATGAACGAGTTGTTTTAATGTATCATCTATTGTAAGTTCTGTATGATTTAAAATTTTTCTATAACCGGTTACTAAATTATTATTTTTTATTAGTAGACATAAAACACTTCCAAGCATAACTGGTATTTCACCAAGTTTAATCATTCTTTTATCTTCACTCTCCGTTGAAATAGATATATAAATATCAGATTTATAAGGTTCATTAAATAATCGGTTATGCTCTGGTAAATTTTCTGGTAATGTATAATATTCTAATTTATATGTAAATAAAATATCATCATCATTTATAAAGGTTAAATTTTCAATTTTTTGTGGTAGTAAAACAGTAACCCAATGATTATATAATTGAATATAACTTTTAGAACCAGTAATGACAGAACAAAATTTTAGTAATGTTTCTTGATAATCTGTAAAGTCTATTTTTGTAATCGGTTGTAATAATTTCTTTTTTTCAAAAAAATCCATTTTTATAATAAAATATTTTTATAACAAATTTTTAAACAAATATAATACTAAAAATGATTAATTTTTTAAATTATACATTTGATGTATTACTCTATTTTACAGGTATAACAATTTTTAAAAAAACATTTGATATTAAGTGTGGAATGGATGCAGTTAATTATTATTCAGAGGTCCACCATTCAATAACAAACTGTTTTTTACATACATTTACGATACCATTAGCGGCTTATTATTTTTATTCGGGTATTCCAAAGTTAGTGTGTATGACAAAAGGACAAGCAAATAATTTCGTATTAAAAAGCAATTTAGCAGTTTTTTTAATGTATTTTTTGGAATTAAATTGGTTTGCTACGATTAAAACAATATGTTTATACAGTCCGTCTCTTGTTTTCTTTCTACAGAATAAAGAATATAGTGAATATGCTTTATTAAAGGCAACAGGTATAATTATACTAACAGAATTAATTGGACATACTTTATTGGAAGAAGAACAAAGTAGAGGAGAAGGTATTACAAATGCCATTTTATATTCGCATTATTTTAATGCAAATCATTTAAATAGAAGTATGATTGAATATTAGTTAAGTTTACATTTTTGACAATATACTTTTAAAATATGATTGAGGTTTTTGACATGTTCGCTGCCGAGTAAAATAATAATAGTTTCATTATCAATACAATAGGAGAGAATGATGATCATGATACAAATATCGGTGATTTTTTTCCAAGAATGTTTTATAATTTCTAGAATACGTTGGGATATGGTAGATCCATTGTAATTATTTGTAGTTTTCATAAATTCATTATCATTGTATTTATTAAGTTCTATTAAATGATCATGACTTTCAAGTTTTTCGTCAAATTGGTGTAATAAATTTAAATTTTCTTCTACATCGTGCATTATTTGTTCGATAAAATCTTTGTCCTTTGTGCCTTTTTTATAACAGGCTTTATCATGAAAAACTCTCACTTTATCTAGATTGATTTTAATCATGGACGAGACCATTTTACATTTTAATTGATTTTCGTTATAATCATACATGTATTGGTAATCTTTAAAGATATTATAACGTATATCTGCGTATATTTTATCAACTTCCATTTTTTGTATTATATTTAGATTTGTTGAATAAGTGTGTGTGTAGTTATTTTCAAATTTATCACTAAGTTCTAAAATGACGACAGGATTGGGTTTTTCAAGAATATAATCATCAATTAATTTATAGCCTTTTTTTTTACAACCATCAATTTTTTTAACAAATTCTTGGTGAGATTCTGATATTAATTCAACAGTTCTATCGTATATTTTGTATTTGTCAATAGATTTTACAAACATTAAATCTTCACTATTACTCATAATTTATTTTATTATATAAAAAAATAAATTATTTAATTTACGGCCCATGTATTTCCACAAGTCTGACATTCATTATAATCTGTAGAAGATTCGTCTCCAGAACGTGTCTGTAATGTTCTTGTTCTAACATTTTTACTACCACAATCTCTTTTGGTACATTTGTAATAACCAGTAATAATTCTTGGTTGCTTAAGTGTTTTGAAAAATGTATTATCAATAATATCTTTAGGTTTCTTAAAAATGGATGTTTTAAACATATAAGAATCCAAATTTACATCTTCATTAATGAGTTGTAATATATCATCAAACCCCATTATAGGCATTAAACTAATAATATTATTAATAAATAGTTTATCATCAAATTTTGTTTCGGGAACATCTTCTAATTGTGTAATTTGGTCTTCTGTAAATATAGACTCACCATTTTCCTGTTTTAATTGTGTTAGAATAGTAGCCATTTTTAATAAAAATATAAAAATAAATCATTTAAAATGGGTGATTGTAATTGTAATTCAAAAAGTAAAAGTAAAACAAAAACAAACCCTGATACGAAATGGTTAAATAAAGGGGATAACATTAAACATTATATAGAAAAATTAAATTCACCTTTTAAACAAACTGATATTATTAAAGATATTGTAGAATCAAGGGATAATTTTGTTAATATAGAATCAACAGTAAATAAAAGTTACCTTGAAAAAAAAGATAACATATCATTGACAGAATTTAAATCTAAATTAGATTCATTATTATAAATTATATTAAAAAAATATAATTTTAAAGAATTAAAATGAATGAACATCAAATTCATCATTCAACGTTTACAAATATAATATTTACATTATTTATGTTAATGATTATAATTGTATTTTATTTATTTAGAAAACAACTTTTTGAAAAAAAAATAGAAAATAGAACAATATCGTTAAAAGAAGGTTATGGTACATATAGTGAAACAATTAAAGGTGAATGTATACCTAATAGTGGAAAACAATTTGGTGTAGGTATTAGAAAAATATACAATAAATGTATACCTCATCCAATAACTTCGCAGTTTTGTATTGATGAAAATGGATATCAAACAAATCAAACTATAGAAAGAACTGAACCGTGTACAATATTCCCTATTAGTGCTACAATGCAAAAAACGGATGGAATATTAAAACAAAGTCCTGGTTTTTTTACAGGTGTAAATCGAATATATGATCCAGAAACAGGTATTGATTATACAGATGATTATATAGAGCATTATGATACAGTATCTCAGTCTTATGTATTAAAAAATTGTGTTCCTGATAAATTAAAGTATTATTATTATAAGACACAGGAATGTATACCTACAAATTACGAAGGTAAAAATACATGTGATTATATTTGCGGAAGTGATAATGTAATATCATTAAAGTCTGATGTTACAGATAACGATATGTTAATGAGTTATCCAAAAGAAGATAATCGGTTTGTATGTTATGATTTGCATAATATTAATCAAATTGAATATTTTAACCAAGAAAATTTAAATATTGATGAAATATCACTAAAACATAGACTTCCAATGGTTTGTTATAATACATTACAATACAGCGAACATAAATTTACATCTGATAATTTTGTTGAAGGTAATTATATTCATTATACATATGACGATACTCATTATAATGAATTAATTACACATATTAATCTTGACTATTCAATATTCAATAATAAATATGTGTATGTATGTGATATTGGTAAAGAAAAAGCAGTTGTTAAATCTATGACAAAAACCACCGGTGGTGGTATAAAGTCATTTACAATAAAAGATAATTATACTGACATATACCATTTATACAAAATTAATGATGGTTTTACTTTATCTGAACATAATCCAAATTTTTATCATAATACTCCACTACATATAACATTTACATTAGACTCTACTACGGGTGAATTAACTAGTCTCCCAGTAATTACAGACCCTGATTTTTGTTATATAATTGATGGTTATTCTAATTTATTTAATTTTGATGCTAATCACAATATAGTAAATACATCATTAAAATTAAAATTGCAACTTCACAATAAAACAATTAAGTGTTACAAAACATATTTAAAAAATGATTTGTTAAACAATTTCGTTGTTACAAAAATAATACAAATGAATTTTAAAAATACAATTACTAATACGTCTATACATTACAATAATCTGCTTACTGTTAATAAAGATGCAGATATGATTCCAAATAGAAACCAATTTTATATTTTTGGTACGCCAACAAGTAAAAGCAAACTAGTAACTTCAAATCTAACTATTTCAATAGAAAAAAAAGGTCAAGGATTTTATTATCCTGTACAAACTTTTAACGAACGTGGATATGATATTGAAATTGAATTCAAAGAATATCCCGGTGAAAAATTTTATATGAAATCCGATTACACTTATAATAAAAATTTCTTAGATTCTAATTATTCAAAAATAGCAAGCATTTTTGATAATACAATTGAGAATTCGAAAGGTAATGCTGAAGTCAGAATTGTAACAAATGATATTATTATAGGTAACAGGCAGTGTAAAATACCATATACTGTTGAATTAATATCTTCTGGAACCACTAATTATGATTCATCCTATACATATATTTACGATAACAACGGTAATGCATATAAAATTAATAAAAAATTTATAGTTCCAAATACAGAAACACGATTAACACTGGAATTAATCAGATCTGGTAATAAATTGACAGAATTAACACCAGATTTAACACAAGGGATGGAAGCAAAACGTTTTTGTGATTACATGTCTATACCTAAAAATCAACTCCAAAATCATAAAACAAAGGATATAATAATTACAAAGCGTTATATCCACAGGGTTCGCGATTTTTCCATTATGAAAACACCTTTTAAGAAAATAAAAGGTCTAGATAAATATATTCCACTGTGCTACACTAGTTCTGGTTTCCCATTGAAAAATGGAACAAAAGTACAATTAAATGAAAATGAAATGTTATATTCTGCTATTAGAGGAGAAGAATTAAATTTTAATCCCTCTAAATATATATCGAAAGATGGTAAAGTAATAACTGAAAATGCAGGTATTGTTTCATATAAAAATAACAACACTGTCACTTTTACAAACACCGGAGGGACTCTAGTAAATACTGATAGTTATATTACTTTTGACGACAAAGAATATAAAATTAACTCAATTAACAATGACTCACTTACATTATCCGAATCTTTTTTTAATAACCCTATGATGATTGCAGGAGGTGAAGGTAGTGGTATGTCAATGAAATATAATACTGACAGTAAATGGGTACATACACAGGGCGCATCTTTGAACATAGTAAAAAGTATAGCATACAAATTAGGTGTAGATAGTACAGAAACTGGTAAACCATTGTGGGTTGCTGTAGGTTCTTCTTTTACATCTGAACTATCAAATAAAGATGTTGGTGATACAACTCTACTCTATTCAAGAAATGGTATACATTGGAAAAATGCACAAAATGCTTCATCAAGTACAAACCCAGGTGTTTGTTTTTATTCACATGGCAATGATGTGTATTACGGTAATGATAAATGGGTTGCCGTCGGGGATAATGGTAATGGTTCAAGTTATGGTAATATACTATTTAGCGACGAAGGTATATGTTGGGATTTATCTCGCGGAAATGACAGTGGTACTGAAGGATTAAGTTTTGCTAATTATGGTTCAGGTGTTATATATGGTGGCACATCTTGGGTAGCAGTTGGTTATAATGAAGGTAATTCATACCGAAATACATTGTATAGTACAACTGGTATAAATTGGTATAGTCCTTCCGAAGGAAGTAGTTTTCTCAAAGAAGGTTATGATGTGACGTATGGTAGTAATATGTATGTAGCAGTGGGTGATAATGATAGCAGTACACATACAGGTCTATGTGTTGGTAATATCATGTATTCAACTGATGGACTATCATGGAAACAATCTACAGGTATATGTTTTACTAATTACGGTAAATCGATTGATTATGGTTACGATTTAATAACGGGGGTTAGTATGTTTGTTGCTACTGGTGATAATACTGGCGGTGCATGTTTAGGAAAGATAATGTATAGTTATAATGGTATAAGTTGGAATGAATCAACAGGTTTATCGTTTCAGCATCCTATTCAAGGTAATCATATATCGTATGGTTATGATTTAACATTAGGGACAAGTATGTGGTATGCAAGTGGTATTTCAGAATCAGAAAGAATGAGCATGATATCATTTGATGGTGTAACTTGGGAAGAATATACGTTGGATACGGGGATGAGTGTGAATACGTTTGCATTTAATGTTAAGAATGTTGATTTTATTAAAGATGGTAATTATCACATGCATGAATTTAAGGATTCTGTGAATACATTGAATACTAAATTACTTGAACATTCTCGATGTTTAAACCGAGGTTTTAAAGATCCTGATGATGGAAGTGGAACATCAATGTATACTTATTCGTCTAACCGATTAGATAAAAGTATTATGTTTATTAATAATGTTAAAGAATTAAATACAGGGTTAAATTGTATAGCAATGAATAATAGATATAAAAATAATATATTGGAACCAGGTATATTATTAAGAAATTTGGAATTTGTAAATACAGAATTACCCTTTGATTCACATACAGTTAAACCTTTGGAGATTGATTTTTCGTATTCACAGGATGAAATAGTTTTTGAAAATGTGCACAAACATAATTTATACATGTCATTAGTAAATGATACAGCAACAACTAAATTTAAAAATAAAGAATGGAGAAAAATAAATAAAATTGAGATGAATACGAATTATAAATTAAGTGAATTACTTTTAGTAAATAATTCCGTGTACAGCGTTAATAAAGAAGGGTTTATTTTACAAAACCCAAGAAATTATATGCACATAGAAGGTCCGTTATTAGATACAAATATACCATATGATATGAAAGCATATTATCATGAAGATAATGATAAAAAACTATTTCCTCTTTTTACAAGCAAAAATGATGCATTAATGTACGATAAATTAAACACCGATACAATATACGAATTTGACATCGGTGTGTCACCTGTCACAATTGATTCTGCATTATATTATTTACCTAAAAAGAATCATAATTATTATCATAATAATGGACAGATTTTAGAATTTGAATTTCATTACGAAAAATTTGAAAATGTAGAACCTGAGATTTTTAAACATTTTAAACACAATGACACAATATCTTATAATATAAAAAGTGAATATAATGCAAGTTCATCAGAAAGTTTAGCCGTTGTTAAATATGATAATACCATACCAGGATTTGTAAAAATTAACAACAACTCTCAACATTTTAAAGTAGGTGATACATTATACCCTAAACATGTAAATGATAGTAGTCTTGATTATATTAAAGATGGTTTAACATTGTTAGATATGTTGACACTAACTGTTACCAGAGTATCAAGTACGTTCAATAATAATTTTGTATCTATTACAACTAAAGATGTTGTTACCAATACACTAGATATTTATAATAATACCAATACATTTAATGTTTTTGATAATACGATTACTGGTGGTAATGGATTATGTTATAATTATCATGATATGAGATTCAAATTACAAGATGCAAAATTAGCTATAGACACTGTGAAAAATATATCTATAAATTCTGGACAACTTATTAAAAATAAAACAATTGTTATTCATGATGATTTGAATTCAGATACTGAAAATAAAATAATATCTTTAACTGATATAGATATATACAAAAATTTAAATTATGATTACAAAGATGTTATTGTCTATTTCCCATCATTAGATTTAAAATTTACTTGTGATTTAGGATATAAAAAAAATAATATAGATCAAACTCATGATAGTATTTATACATCACTTGATATAGATTTATTAAAAAATGATATACCTGATGTATTAGAGTTATTTGATAAAGTTTCTGATAAAAGATATGCTTCAAAAGATTATATTAAGAATGTACTAACTACAAAAACAACTGATTTTGCTAATGAAACCGATTTTTCAAAATACAATTTTTATAATAATTCACAAACATTATATCAACTACTAATTGGTGCTTCATACAATAATGATACTGAGAGTATTAATTATCATAAAATTATAAATGAAGGGAACGATCAAAAAGAACCAGAATCTGTTAAAGTTGTAAATACAAATTATGACGAAATAATTGTTTATACAAAAGGTGTTTATATTCCAATCCCCACGCCGCGCACAGGTTCTAACCCACCCTCGGAAGAATTAATCGGTAGACGTATTCATAAATGTTATTATAAAAATAATGAAGATGGTACACAAACACATTTAAAAGATTTAGAAGAAATAACATATATTGATGAACCGATGGAAGACAATGGTTACTGTATTCGTAATTTACATGAATTTGATATGAATTTAAAAAAATGGACTGATATGAACGATGATTCAAAAACAGTTGACTTTAAGCATGTAATTGGTGATAATGAAGTCATTAAATTTTTCTATAGTGGCACTAAGCCTAATAGAGATATTTTGTATAGTAATGCAGGTTATGCTCGTGTTAAAGATTCAGAAAAATCAACTAGTTTGATAATTCTTAAAAACGTCTATTTTGAAATACTAGAAGATTATAGGAGGGATATACATCCGATAAATTTTTTCCAGCATATTGTAAATGACAAAACAAATTTTTATAGTGAAGCTCATATAATAATTAATCACTACAAATTAAAGCTAAGTGACTTAAAGTTAATTAATTCTAAAGAATTAAAATTTAATATTGATACGATATTTAAAGATACACCTAGTGGATTAATAGATTCTAAATACACTGGTGACACTGTAGCAGTTGATGAACATACTTATAAGACATATGATAATACATCTGTTTATTCATTTCAGAATAATTATGTCGAGGACGATATTATTAATAATAACCAAAGATTTGGGTTATTGGTACCTGAATACAATAAATTTGAAAACATGTATGATTTATTAAATATCGGTTATATAGAGAATATTTTTAGTAAAAATTTACACGGGACATTGTATAATCATTATAACAGATTTTATTCGTTATTAGAAGGGTTGAATAAATACACAAGAAATGACAGTCTAAAAAATCTTGATTTATGTACGATTGATGTTTCATTAAACGGTGATGTTATATTTAATGATAGTATCCCCTGTTCCCGATTAAATTTATCTAAATCAATCGTTGACCCAAATAATACTAAAACTATGAATATGTATTCTTTTGGTAATTATATAAATGTTATGAGTACACATCCTAGAAAATTTGGAAAATTTGACACAAGTAAACCAAACTATGACACCGGTAATAATTTAGAAAATATACAATATTATCATTTAAGAACAAATAAACCTGCGACAATGAAATCTACGATAACTGATAATATATATAATATAGCAAGTTGCATACCAGCATTCTCATCACCACATGATATAGATGTTCCAACTATAACCAACACAAATATAGTTAAATTACAAAAATATCAAAAAGATATATTTGGAAATATAGCATATACCAGATACAGTCCTAATAATTATTGTAGATACCCTTATAGTGAAGTTGATAGATACACATATAAGTCTGGCAATTCTTTATCCAAAGTAGTTTCTGATTACTTCTTGCACAAGGATACCCCCCAAGGTACCAATTATAAATTTGAAAGGTCTTCTCCACATGTGTATAACAATTTAGTCCCTGCAGATGAAACAACAAGTACTACATATCCTATTTGTGCAATACCTTTAACCAGCACAAATGTATATAATAAATATGAACATGTTCATGGTAATTACTGGAATTTATCAGGTATAGATAAATTATTATTTTTAGAAAGTTTAGATTTAGATACAAAAAACAACTATGTAAACGCATTAAAAATAAAACCACCACCTAATTTAGATGCATTGTATAATGTTATCTTTAATTTTAATGGACATAAAATAAACCCGACTCCTGATGACAAAAGTAAAAATGTTACACAAATAAAAGAAGATAGTGGTAATTATTATGGTAGAGGACCATGGCATAATACCATAATA
>Ga0209634_1003253_pt1 | contig 11032 bp, 10 predicted proteins | sample LinPmetageLP40_FD_184043 | JGI IMG/M metagenome (GOLD analysis project Ga0209634, IMG submission 184043) | Marine viral communities from the Pacific Ocean - LP-40 (SPAdes) (version 2) | ecosystem: Environmental > Aquatic > Marine > Oceanic | place: Pacific Ocean | collected 2010-08-26 | reverse complement strand
AGTCGCTCTGACCATAATTAATGCCCTAGTCAGGTCTTTCGACCTGGCTCCTGCACATCGCTCTGACTATAACATCCACTCATTTTATTCTGAATAGTATTGGCTTTCTTCTCTTTGACCATTTCTGACACATTCTTCTATGTTTAGAACGTCATTCCCGCGCAGGCCGGAATCTAAATAATAGGAATTAGTTGTTGCGCGACTAGGTCTTTCGACCTGACTCTTGCACATCGCTCCGACTATAACGTACACTCACTTAATTCTGAATAGTATTGGCTTTCTTCTCTTTCACCATTTCTTTGGTAAAACTGCGTCAGGTCGAAAGACCTGACAAGGCGCTAACTACTGTCATTCTGAAATGAATTCAGAATGACCTTAACTAAACGGCATTGGGGCGTTAAGGTCGGAAGAATTGACAAGGCGTTAGAAACCTACACTACTCAATACTCGCAAAGTACTCCTTAGCCTTCCTCATCACTCTTGGTGCCAGGTAGATAGTAGAGAGCATAGTCGGTATAGCCATCATAGCAAAACTACCATCGATCAGGCTGATGATGGTTTTAAGAGATACAACAGATCCAATAACTATCGTGGCTACATATATATAATTGTAGTAGTGCTTATTCCTCTCGCCTGCTAAAAAAGCAAAGCATCTTGAACCATACCATGAATAGGTAAACAGTGATGAAGTAGCAAAGAAGAAAATACACAGAAGTAATATGTAATTTCCTATGCCAGGTAAAGCTACTTCAAAAGCCTGAGAAGTTAGCGTCACTCCATCCAGATCAGTAATCTGCCAGACATCGGTTATCAATATTGCTAAAGCTGTAAGTGTACATACAATCAAAGTATCTATGGCTGGTCCTAACATAGCGACTAGCCCCTCCCTCACTGGTTCATCGGTCTTTGCTGCTCCATGAGCGATAGGTGCAGTACCTATCCCCGCTTCATTGGAGAATGCTGCCCTTCTAGCTCCCGTGATGATGACCGCACCTACTGCTCCACCCATGACTGACTGTCCAGTAAAAGCATCAGTAATGATCAGTCCAATCATCTCAGGCACAGCGGTCACGTTCATTAAAACGATAATTATAACGGTGATAAAATATATAACGATCATCAAAGGCACCATCCTACTGGCAACATTAGAAATTCGCTGAAGTCCTCCAAAGATTACCACAGCCACAAGTACCGTAAGTCCTAACCCCACATACAGGTCAGAAAATCGAATAGCAATACCCATAAAATCAAAGGTATTCTGCCCTAGTTGCGCAGGAATAAGAACAACATCACGAATCACTTGGGTCAATTGATTGGCTTGAAAAACGGGCAAGCACCCGATCATGCCCATAATGGAGAATAGATAAGCCAGCGGCATCCAGCGTTTACTCAAGGCTTCTTTGATTACGTGCATCGATCCTCCATGCACTTGTCCATTTTCATCTGTGCTTCGGTACATCAACGACAAAGTACAAGTGAAGAATTTTGTGGTAATTCCTAATATTGCACTTATCCACATCCAAAAAATAGCCCCTGGCCCACCCATCACAATAGCTACTGCAACTCCAGCAATATTTCCCATTCCTACAGTAGAGGCCAATTGAGTAGAGAGTGCTTGATAGTGATTTATTTCTCCTTTCTCACTCGGGTCATCGTATTTGCCTCGGAGCACATTGATCGCATGTCCGAAATATTTGAAGGGTAAAAACCTGGAGTACAAAGTGAAAAACAATCCGCCACCAAGTAATAGTATGAGCAAAGGAATGCCCCAGATCCAATTCGCAAAACCAACAATAAAAGATTCTAATAATTCCAAAATGTACATTTTTAAAAAATGAAAAAACCGCCCGCCTTTTAGCAAAGTCACAAGATATCAATTTATGCTTCCGCCAAACCTATTCCAAAAAGAAATTTGCTTATTTTGATTACAAAATAATGGTACGTGTTCACATTAAATTACTGTCTAATTAACGTACATTAATCACAAAATATACTTTATGAAAATTTATCTGGCTGTCATTCTCTCGTTTTTTCTTTTTCAAACTCCTCAAAATCAAAGAGTTGATAGCTTAAACCAATTGCTCAATGAAGCATCTGGTACAGAGGAAGTGTATCTGCTTAATGAATTGTTTAAGGAATATCGCACCAATGACCCAGTGAAAGCACTGTCCTATGCAGAGCAAGCATTGGCACTTGCTCAATACAGCGGTGATCAAAGTGGTGAGTCCGCATCGCTTAATAATATAGGAGTCGTATATCGTCATACAGGCGACTTGGACAAAGCACTCACCAACTACATGGCATCGCTCAAAATCCAAGAAGAAAACAAATTCGAAGATGCCCTAGCATATACTTACAGCAACATTGGCACCATTTACTCTCTCAAAGGAGAGCCAAATAAGGCATTAGAATATTTTTTAAAGGCCAATGCACAATTTGAAAGCATCGAGCATCATCTAAGAACAATCGGTACACTCAACAATATTGGCAACGTCTATACAGAACTGGGAGATTATGACAATGCACTGGCATATTATTTGAAATCACTATCAAAATATGAGCAACTCGATGATAAATCGGGAGCATTTGTTCCGCTGACCAATATTGGCAATCTGTATTTCAACAAAGGAGATATGGACAATGCACTTGATTATTACAACAGGTCATTGGTGCTAGAACAGGCTGCCAACAATCTATCTGGGCAAGCAACTGCACTTCATAGCTTTGGCTCGGTATTTAAACAACTCGGTGATTTCGAAAATGCCATTTCTTTTTATGAACAAGCATTGGGATTTGCCCAAGATGCCAATGACAATATCTTATTGAAAACAATCTATGAATCTCTCTCTGAAACGTATTTTAGTAAGGGTGATCATTTCCTAGCATACAGCTTCCTTCAACTGCACAATGTTGTAAAAGACAGCTTGTTCAATGAAGAGAGTAATCGCAGGATTGCAGAGCTGGAAGGAACTTATCAATTCGAGCAACAACAAAAAGAAATTCTCCTCCTTCAGACAGGTTCTGATCTCCAACAGCTACGCATCAAACACGATAACTATATTATTGCAGGCATTGCAATAATATTGCTTATCGTAGCCGTGCTCACTTTCTTCATTATCAAGGAGAATAAGGAAATCAAGCGAACAAAAAAATTGCTTGAAAAGAAAAATGAGGAGATCACTGATCAAAAAATGATCATCGAGGAAAAGAATTCTAACATCACAGAAAGCATCAACTATGCCAAGCGCGTACAACAATCTATCCTGAACTTTGCTGTCACATCAGAAAAAAAAGAACAATCATTCATTTTATTCAAACCAAAAGATATCGTCAGTGGTGATTTCTTTTGGTATGATGATAAAGGCAATCTGGACATTTTTGTGACGGCAGACTGTACTGGACATGGAGTTGCGGGCGCATTTATGACCGTGATTGGCGTTTCGTTGCTCAATCAGATTGTGAATCAAGATCGCATTACTGATCCAAAAACCATTTTAAAAGTACTCGACCATAAGATCAAAGAAGCACTCACGCAGAAAGAAACTTCATCTAGTACGCACAGTATAGACCTTGCCATCTGTGTTATCAATCAAGAGAAAAAGGAGGTAACCTACAGCGGAGCCAATAGACCCTTGTATTATTTCAGCAACAAAGAGTTTTATGAAATAAAAGGCACAAAATCTTCAATAGGAGATTCGCTAAGAGATGAAAAAGACTTTGAAGATCATGTGATCAACTTTAAAAAAGGAGATACTTTCTACATGTCTTCTGATGGGTATGCAGATCAGTTTGGCGGAGAAAAAGGGAAAAAATATATGACCAAACGATTCAAACAATTGTTGCAGGATATTCAAGAATTACCTTTGAAAGGACAAAAAGACAGACTCAAGCTTGAAATTGAAGAATGGATGAAAAATACTGAACAAACTGATGACATTATTGTTACGGGTTTTCAGGTGTAAATATAAACCAACATATTATGAAACGATTAGCACTAAAAACATTTGTTATACTCTGTCTATTGGCAACGTCAATAGGCATCTATGGGCAAGTCCCTGCTCAAATGATTGGAGATATCAAAATCCAGCCACTGATGCATTCTAGTATGCATATCACGTGGAATGGAAAAAGCATCCTAAGCGATCCTTACAAGAATGAAACCTATTATAATGCATTGGCATCGCCACAGATTATCCTCATTACAGATATTCATGGGGATCATTTAAACTTAGCGTCGCTTAAAAACATCAATACTGATCAGAGTCAGATTATTGCTCCGCAAGCGGTAACCGATATTCTTAAAGAAAATGGATATACAAATATTCAGGTTTTGAACAACGGTGATTCAAGAACTATTGATGGTATCAAAATAGAAGCAATCCCCATGTACAATCTTCCTGAAGACAGTGAATCAAGACACACCAAGGGTCGTGGAAATGGCTATGTACTCACACTTGGAGAAAAAAGAATCTATATATCCGGAGATACAGAAGATATTCCTGAAATGCGCCAACTTAAAAATATAGACATCGCATTTGTCTGTATGAATCTGCCCTATACCATGGATGTAAAAGCAGCTGCTTCAGCCGTTTTGGATTTCAATCCAGCAATTGTGTTTCCGTTTCACTATCGAGGTGGTGGTGGAAAATTTAGTGATGTCACCCTGTTCAAAGAACTTGTGATAGATGGCAATGATCAAATTGATGTGAGATTGGTTGATTGGTATCAGCAGTAGTTTATTCTAGGCTGGAATGATTATCTACTTCTGAGTAGGCCTTGAGAAACACCAGTCCAATTGCTCATATGATAGAGCATTCGTGCCCCTACATTGCCGTCCCAGTCACCATTCCCGGGAGCAACTTCGGATAGATCGAAACCAATTATTTTCCTTCCAGATTTCACCAGAGTCTTGATCAGGTAGGCAGCTTCTTGGAAGTCCAATCCTCCAGGCACAGGAGTGCCAGTATTCGGGCAAAAGCGAGGATCCAATCCATCAATGTCAAAGCTTATGTAAACATGTTCTGGAAGTTGATCAATGATTTGTTTGCAAAGTTTGCCCCATTGATTTCCTAAATACTGCGCTTCCTTGATTTCATCATCAAAGAAAGTAGTTATTCTACCATTGGAAGCACTGATCATTTGGGCTTCCTGCTCACAGCAATCTCGCACGCCTACTTGAACTAATTTCGACACATTTTGGCATTTCAGGGCGTTTTGCATAATCGAAGCGTGAGAATAAATAAACCCTTGATAGGCTCTTCTCAAGTCTGCATGAGCATCTATTTGTAAAATGCCAAAATCCTCAAACCTATCATTCAATGCGCGAATCAATCCCAATGGCGTACTGTGGTCACCTCCTATGACTCCGACAATTTTCCCCTTGTTGAGCTGCTCTTCTACTTGATTCTTGATGTAAATATTGAGTTTTTCACAGACTTCATTGATCGTCTGGGGGATCACCTTCATTTCCAAGGCATTCTCTGTCTGTACGCCCTCTTCCAACAGAGAAATATATTGGCTGGCCAAGTCTCTATATTTAATGTTTTCAGCTGCGATCTCCTCAGATATAGGCAGCATATGTACTCCCAATTGCCATGCGTTTGGGATTTCTCTTACAAACAAATCGATTTGAGACGAAGCCTCCAATATGGCTTGCGAACCATCCATTGTTCCTGCCCCATAGGACACAGTGACTTCCCAAGGGATCGGCAGTAAAACAATATCTGCTTGATCTGCAGAAAATGGCAAACCAAATAGTTTTCCACTTTCTCCAACTCCATTTGGATCGATACTGTTAATTACTTTTTGCTTGTTTTCCAATGGTTTCTGGATTTGGAGCGCAAGAAAGGGAAACGTCTCGAAATTAGAAAGTCAATCGCACTAAAAATTCAATAGTGCTGGATATTCGTAAAATTTGAAATCACCATTGCCTTCAGAAACCTCCTGCCAGGAGTCCAATTTGAAATCAATACTCACCAGTCCACAGGTGGACATGTTGCCCACAGCTTCTCCCGTCATGTATTCAGCTAAATAGGTGATCGAAGGATTGTGTCCAATCAGTACGACAGTTTGCCATTCATCTTTTAGATTGTTCACCACATGTAGCAATGTTCTAATAGAGGCATCATATACCTCACTATTGATGTGGACTTTAGTGGAATCATAGGACACATGCTCGGCAATGCTTTCTGCCGTCTGTTGCGTGCGTATTGCGGCACTACATATAATGATATCCGGCTGAACTTGTTTGTTTTTCAAATTCATGCCCATCCGATTGGCATTTTGAAAACCTATCGGAGTCAGCATGCGATCGATGTCTTTTTCATCCTGTCGCCTATCCAATGTCTGCGCATGCCTCAACAAATATAATTTCCTAATTCCCATAAAACGCTCCTATTAATGACCGAGTTTGAAGTAATATATACATACTGATGGAGAATATCATGTCGCATAATTTTTTTTTTGAAAAATTTATTGATCTTTGGCGTGCAAAATCACAACAATCATATTTCTATGCCTAAGAATTTAGTAATCGTAGAGTCTCCCGCCAAGGCGAAGACCATTGAAGGATATTTGGGGAAGGATTACAAAGTCACTTCTAGCTATGGTCATGTCAGAGACCTGCCCAAGGGTAACAAAGCCATAGATATAGAAAATGGCTTCGCTCCTACTTATGAAGTGACTGCCGACAAGAAAAAGGTCATTGCAGAACTCAAAAAATTATCAAAAGCTTCCGACACGATCTATCTAGCAAGTGATGATGACCGTGAAGGAGAAGCTATCTCCTGGCATTTGAAGGAAGCTTTGAAACTAGACGATAGCAAAACCAAACGAATTGTATTCAGAGAGATCACAAAGAGTGCGATCACCAAGGCAATAGAAAATCCAAGAGAAATTGACATTGACCTTGTCAATGCACAGCAAGCCCGAAGGATACTTGATCGACTTGTTGGTTTTGAGTTGTCGCCTATTCTTTGGAAAAAAATAAAAACTGGTCTATCTGCTGGAAGGGTTCAGTCTGTAGCAGTCAGGATTGTAGTAGATCGTGAGCGGGAGATTGATAAGTTTACACCAAAGGCATCATTCAAAATCACTGCCAATTTTGACCTGGGAGGTAAGAAGATTCTCACTGCGGAATTGCCTTCAAAATTCAATACAGAAGCTGAAGCTACAGAATTTCTGAATGCCTGTACTGGAGCTGAATTTAACATCAAAAATCTTCAGAAGAAACCGGCAAAAAAGTCCCCTGCACCTCCATTTACCACATCGACTTTGCAACAAGAAGCTAGTAGGAAATTGGGGTTTTCGGTATTACAGACAATGACTGTCGCACAAAAACTTTACGAAGCTGGTAAAATCTCTTATATGAGAACGGATTCTGTAAATCTTTCGCAGCAAGCAGTCAATGATGCGGTTGCACAAATTACAACAGCTTATGGCAAAGAATTTGTAGAAACACGTGTATTCAAAACAAAATCAAGCAATGCACAAGAAGCCCACGAAGCCATCAGACCTACCAATTTTTCTGATCGCGATGCTGGACAGGAGAGTGGTCAAAAGCGACTGTATGACTTGATATGGAAACGTGCCATCGCCTCTCAAATGGCCGATGCACAATTAGAAAAGACCACTGCCACGATTGGTATTTCCTCGGTTCCTCAAACATTGACCGCATCAGGAGAAGTGATTAAGTTTGAAGGATTTTTGAAGGCATATATTGAGTCATCTGATGAAGATGATGAAGTGGATGAGGAACAAAAAGGCATGTTACCCCCTCTTACCATTGGACAGATACTTGCCCTTCAAGATATGCTCGCCAAGGAAGGCTTCACCAGGCATCCTGCCCGATATACTGAAGCAAGTCTCGTGAAGAAGTTGGAAGAACTAGGAATCGGGAGACCATCTACTTACGCACCTACCATCTCCACTATTCAGAAACGCGACTATGTAGAGAAGGAATTCAGGGATGGGACCGAACGTGCTTACAGAGTAATCACGCTAAAGGACGGCACGATCACTCCTCAAACGAAAACTGAGATGACTGGTGCTGAAAAAGGAAAGCTATTCCCCACCAACACCGCAATGGTGGTCAATGATTTTTTAGTCGAGCACTTTCCCAATGTTACAAATTTCTCCTTTACAGCTGATGTAGAGAAAGAGTTTGACGAGATCGCACAGGGTGCAAAAGAGTGGAGTCAAATGATTGATACATTCTACAAAGATTTTCATAGCAAAGTAGAAATAACCAGTGAGATAGATCGCAAAAACATCGACACTTCACGTGAACTAGGAGTGGATCCTAAGACCGGAAAGAAAATCATTGTTCGTTTGGGAAGATTTGGTCCGTTGGCACAACTTGGTGAAACACCTGAAGAGGAAGATGGTGAAAAGCCAACTTTTGCCAGCTTAAGAAAAGGGCAATTTATTGAGAGAATTACGCTCGAAGAAGCTTTGGAGCTTTTCAAACTTCCACGCACGCTGGGGGAATATGAGGGCTATAAAGTGACTGCTGCTATTGGCAGATTTGGACCTTATATTAAGTTTAATAACTTATTTATTTCAATTCCAAAAGAGGAAGATCCATTGGATATCACCATGGATCGCGCGATAGAGTTGATTGAGATTAAAAAGGAAGTTGAAGCCAATAAATATATCAAAACATGGGATGAGAATCCTGATATTCAAGTGCTCAATGGACGCTATGGTCCCTACATCAAGGCTGGAAAGAAGAATGTCAAAATCCCAAAGGATAAAGAGCCTGCTGAATTAACTCTCGAAGAATGCATCGAATTGGCAGAAAAAGCACCTGAAAAAAAAGGTAGGGCAAGGAAAAAGTAATATGATTGTCCGTAATCATCACTAGTGCCCATTGTTTAGATTATCGCATGCACCTGGCAAAGGTCGGACAAGTGAGAATGACGTGCTACACTAACAGAATCCGTCATTCCTGCGAAGGCAGGAATCTATAAAGTGCAGGAGAGAAAATTATGTGATGATTACGGACAATCATAAAAAGTAATTACCTTAAATCCGCAAGTCTTTTTGATATTTGATACAGAACCTACTCTTATTCCCTTTAGCCACATATTTTCCGCAAAATCATCTTCACCCAAATGGATGAAGATGATTATTTCAAAAAAGCTATTTTCGCTAAGGAGACAGTGATTTTAACCCAACTTGCGAAAGCACTTGCGGATTTAAGGAATTAGAAGTTTATATTTGGTATGCTATTTTATTTCTAAATCGCTTAATTCAAAAGGCTCATATCTTGATATTAGTGGTTTTTTTTACCAAACTTCTTAATACTACTTTCATGGAGGTATCTTTAGCGACTGAAAACATTTCTGCAATTAGCTGCTTTTTTCCATCATTAATGCCTTGATAATGCGCTTGATTTAAATAATCTACCAGTACATTGTTTTTACTTTCGCTGCTAAGAACAGTACTATCGAGTAGATTAAGTATTTCATTGGCAATTATTGTATTAGGTATTTTAGGGGTTTTCATATGTTACATTTTCTCATGGATACTTTTTTTTATTGCACTTTTTCTAGATTCAGCTAGCAGTTCTATGTAGGGGCCAACTGTACTATTTACAATTTCTCCCTTAAACCACCTGTACACTACCTGAACATTTACTCCTGCTAGATTTGCGATACTTGCAAGGTCACCCCATTTGAGATACTTTCTCAACATAGACCTTTCTATCTTGAGTCTCTGAACTTTTGAAATTTGCTTTGAAGGTAATTTCATGTAGCTTTATGGTTGTTAGTGTAGTATTGTGTAGCAATTATAGATAATTATCTACATAAATAAAAGAATATATAGATAATTTTTTACAAAAAATTGGAAACAATTATTAAACGTATTGAAAAATACTTAACCTCATCTAAGATTAGTACAAGGCAATTTGAGATTGCCATAGGTACTTCAAATGGAGCAATCAGCAGGGCTATAAAAAAGGGAACTGACATCCAAAGCAAATGGTTGTCTAAAATTATCGATACATATACTGATATTAATCCCGAATGGCTATTGATTGGAAAGGGAAATATGAAAAAAAGAAGTCTAAAAGAATATCAACCTCCAGAAAAAGGTGATTTGGCTGTCAACGAAGAAAAGAGTAACTACTTATACATTCCTAAGAATTTATTCAACAAATTAAAAGATACTGGGCTTACTGATGATCAGCTAGCGTTATTAAGAACAATAGAGAATAATTATGATATGTTATTGAATCAAAATATTGGAATGCAAAACAAGATCATTCAACTATACGAGAATAAAGACCTATAATTATCAGTACTTGTATCAAGACCTCAGTATCTTTCTTTATTACTAAATGAAAATAGTAGTCCTCACCGGAGCAGGCATCAGTGCTGAAAGTGGCGTTCCTACTTTTCGTGATGCCAATGGACTTTGGGCTGGACATGATGTCACGGAAGTTGCCTCTCCTGAGGGATGGGCTGCTGATCAAGAACTTGTTCTCCACTTCTACAATGAGCGTAGAAAGAACGCACTTTCAGCAGAACCGAATTGCGGACATCAGATACTCGCTGAACTTGAGCAAAATCACGAAGTTGTTATTATCACACAGAATGTTGACAATCTCCATGAGAGAGGAGGTTCTACCAATGTAATGCACCTTCATGGCGAGCTTTTCAAATCCAGAAGCACCATAGATGCATCCCTTATTTACAACATGGACGGTTGGGAACTCAAAACTGGAGACCTCTGTGAAAAAGGCAGTCAACTACGCCCGCATATTGTATGGTTTGGCGAAGAAGTTCCTATGATGGAAGCTGCCATCCAAGAAACGCTCACTGCTGATATCTTTCTTGTAGTAGGCACTTCCATGTTGGTCTATCCAGCGGCTGGCATCATCAATTATGTTTCCGCTGAAGTCCCTAAGTACATTATTGACCCCAACATGCCTGATGTGCCTACCCTGCCCCATCTGCACTTGATCGAGAAGATCGGTAGTGAGGGATTGGAGGATTTTAGAGATTTTCATATCACATAGGAATTGTTA
>Ga0209634_1003252_pt1 | contig 11032 bp, 9 predicted proteins | sample LinPmetageLP40_FD_184043 | JGI IMG/M metagenome (GOLD analysis project Ga0209634, IMG submission 184043) | Marine viral communities from the Pacific Ocean - LP-40 (SPAdes) (version 2) | ecosystem: Environmental > Aquatic > Marine > Oceanic | place: Pacific Ocean | collected 2010-08-26 | reverse complement strand
TTCAACTTTCTTGGTGTCAAGTTCACCGTTTGAATCAAGAAAATATGCTGGGTCCTGAATGCTTTCTCCACTAATGACGTGGTACATACCAAGAATAGTCTGAGACGTTGCATGGCCTTTCTCTGCAGCTGCACGAAACCACTTCATGCCCCCAGCATAATCTGACATTATGGCAAGATAGCCCATACCAACGGCCCACTGGGCATAGCCTTGGGTCACACTTGCGCCTGTGCCAACTATTAGAGCCAGAGAAAATATTATTATGCGCAGGTTCTTCATATCAATATCGTAGCTGAATTTGTGCTAATTTTAAAAGTGTTTTCCTTGTTCAACAATTCAAAACTCAAAATAGAGGTACTCTCAATATTTTACTGATCATGCTAAGTAAGCCTAAAGGTGGCTGGAGTTGACCCAAAAACTTGAGGGAATACATTGCCTAGTCCATCCATCAACGTCAGACTCAACATAGGTCCCCTGTGATAGAAACCCTGATCTTCATTGCACTGATTGTGTTTCTAGGCATCCTATTCAAGAAGCCCAAACACAGAAGGACCAAAGGATTTATCCCAAGGCCAATCAGCAGGTCTTTCAGCCGCAATCCTAATAATAAGAAGAAATAATACTCAGTCTCCAAACAGCCCTTTGACGGATGGCTATACGATGGTGTCGCAGTGATTTTCATTATCTGATAAAGATGATGAGTTTTGGGGTGTTTTGTTTTACACTGAAGCTAAGACGAGCAACAACATCGTCACCAAGAGCAGTAAAATACTTCAGGCTTCCTTTTTCTCCCGTGGGAAGCCTTCTGTTTGCTTAGGAAAAATTTGGCAAAGAATTGTGGTATTCAATCAATACAAACGACTACCTCACACACCACTATCTCAAAACTTGTTATCCTTGATTTGACTCAAAGATTTACACAATCTAATTGGAATTAAGTACACCTATAAGGTGCAGTATACACACTCGAATGGTAACGACATTAAAACTGACTTATCTGGGATTGGACGACAAAGACACCCTGATTGCATTCCATTTTTATTCTTCAGATTGCATAAGCTACAGATTACTATCTTCATTAGTAGAAGTAAGTAATCATAAGTGGCTTAAGGCTGGGGTTTGAAGTGCCAACCACTTACCATTATTCAATAAGTAAAAACCTAGTTAATCTAATACGTAAATCTTTTTATGATTAGATTTAGACGCCAGAAAAATGGTAAAGGAACGTACTTAAAGTTAAGATTTATAGCACTGCTATTACTATTTAGTAATTTAAACTAAAGCACCGCCAGCTTTAGCTGGTGGTATCAATAAGACCAGATGAAATTGTTTCAATTATATATGCGCCTCTGGCGCACCTTTAATTATCTTTATCCGTCTGGAAGACTTAAGGATTAATTACATTTTCACCTAGACCTACCATAACTATTTTTTGTTATTCCCTCAGAAGGAGAGCCATCATCCAAACGAAGCCAAGGACTGGTAACATATTCAAAATGAACCTTAGTTAGGGATGCTAGAGTTGTTCAAAGACTTTAATTATTTACTTAACCATTAGTTCTATTTTTTAATTAATAATTATTTTAAATCCACTATTTTCTAAATTAATTACTACTGTAGCAATAGTAGATAAAGAAGCTCTTAAAGGTTAGGCTTCCTTTAATTGTAGGTCGTTACTTATAGAGTTCTCTATTATGATAACGATAAGGAATAATAATTATGTACAATCCGATCATTCTTCTGTCATCAGACTGATATTTTTACTGTTGCTGTTATAGGGGGTAGGCTGATTATCCATTTATTAACAGTAACTTAAAGCACCCTCAAGACCTTTTTCAGTCTTACCTTTTTAAACCACAGTTTCAATCATTCGATCATGCTCATAAAGCCAGTCTTCAAGCAAACATTTCATGTGGCTTGAAGCCAGATGTAGCTCAACCTTTCCATCATCACGAAGAGCAGTACGGTACAGCCACTGGATCAATTCAGATACAGCCCAGTCTTTCTCAAACTGTTTATCAACGCCCAGATAAGCATTAATATTTGGGCTTAGATTAAGCTCACTCAAGTAGACTGCATGAGTGCAATGCCTGTACTTATTGGTCCCCTTAGTAGTCTTGGCAATCCAATTCGCCTTAGTAAGCTTTGACTCATATGCGAAGGCTCCCTTAGGTTGGTCATTCTGATCCTTCCACTTGTCCTTACGGCAGGTGATCAGGATGTTTTTAGGTCCAATCCCTTTTAGAGGTATGCTTCTTAAATTCTTCAAAGCATTTCGTACTTTTTTTACGTCTCTTTGCTTCATGTCTCCTTGCTTGGTGTGGGACATTGGGATGTTTTCTAATGCTGATATTTGAAGAACAGACAGAAGACGTTGCGCCTTTGCTCTTTGTGCCATGTCCAAGTTGTAATCTCTGTCGATAACGTAGGGAACATCGTGCTTGTCTAAGTATGCCGCCATTAAAGACCCACTAGCTAGATAAGTATACACAATGGTCTGCTTGGGTTGGTTGAATAAGGCTGGGGTCACTACATCAACGAAATAACCGTTGTCTGTTCTGTGTAACCTACCTACCTCTGCTAAATGAAATAGCCCCGACTGCAGAGTAGGATTCAAATTCTCTGGTTGTTTTCGCCATTTGTTGGTTGGGGTAACTTGGCCAGCACTATCTACTGTTGCGTAACCATCCCCAACATAGACCCTATTCCATGCCTCATTCTCAGGGCCGTTAACCTTTTCAACTACGTCAAAAACCTCGTCTATAAATAAGTTGTAAGCTGACAAATCCACCGACCTGATATCCACCGCATCAAACAGCTTGTGGGTGGTCACGATGTTCTCACCCTCAGCCAATAATCTCTTAAGGTGGGCTATCTTAGTGCCATATAATTTTTCGTCTGGCTCCTTAAAGGGAACTCTACTGTCCCTCAGTACACGTTCCACCTCACTGAGGGTTGGCACCACCACCAGATACTGCTCTGAAGGGCAGAAGCTCTTGATCATCCGTGAGGTCTTTCCAGTGCCACAGGGTCTATCTCTAAATGTTACCTTATTCATTTTTCCCTCCTCAAATGGGACCATAATTATAAAATTATATTGGGCGAGAAAGAGGAGAGACGAGATGTTTTGGAATTACATAATGCCTTTCCTTCAACCTGAAACATCTTGATTTGATGTGAAGTCTACAACGCAAAAAGTATAACTCAGCTATTTGATCTTTGCTCAAAGGCTCTTCAGGTTTCTTAACCTCAACAAATCGAGAGTATGCTATTTTATCTGACTTTTTTGCTATGGCCCAAAGAAACAAGTCAGGGGTTCCGTAGTGCTTTATTCTGGAAAGATTATTGTGCCTTTGCATTAGTATATTAAATTTATCTAATCCCAATCCTTCCATTAGTCTGACAACTTTAATTCCAGCTAAGGTCGGATAATTTAAAGTTTTGAGAGATTGGGATGCCTTGGAATATTTGGTATGAATTTGATCAGCATTCATCTTGAATAGTTCAAAATAGTTTGGACCCAGTGCCACATTTATTGAACGCCAGATGTTTGGACTTAGACGCATTCCATTAAAGCAGTATTTTTGGTTAGTTCTCTGTCGCCATCTATGAAGGACAAGTTTTTCTGGTATTGCATACCCCAAATCTTCATCGCCCTCGGGATCAAGAAGATACTCAACCCGACAGTGTGAATTCGTACGCCTACCAGACACAACGTTGCTAATACCTAGACGAGGAGAATTAAACATTTTTTCTGTTATTGGCATCATTTTGGCTCCTATTTGCATTATGTTCCTCACGTACGTACGATTGTCCCAAGCTGATTATTTTTCTGTCAATAGGCTAATATTTTTAATGTTGATGACTGCTTTGTCGTTGGGTTTGAACAAGATGAAGGGTTCTCCCAAGGGAGTTGATCAGCTCTAATGAATGCTCAAAATTTGGGTACTTTTAGGGTTGAGCTAGGGGGCCACCTGACTTGGGTACTGAACTTACCAGTGACTCTAATATTGAGTCTGAGGGGTTATTCTGCGGCCACAATAACTGATAGAACGAAAGACAATATGATTATGTGATTTTTTCTAATTTAAAAATCCTCAATGGCCCATCCTTAAGTGCACAGAAAGAACGGTGAAGTTACTTATAGGCATTCAAAATACTCCTCGTCAGGAAACCTAATGTACAATTTTCATTAATTCATGAACTCTAGCTTTGGCTTTTTGTGCTGGACAACTGTGCTGAATAACCTGCGCAAAGGAACCGCCTTTGTACGCATCCGTCTGCATACGACAATCTGCTGCTACAAAAGTTTTCCAAGCCTCTTGTGATACCAAATACTGTTCTGTTGAAAGTGAGGGGTCACTGCCAAAACCATTATTGATTACGTACGCATCGATGTCTGCTAACACATCGTTCCACTGCTCAAGCTCAATGCGGGCGCACTTTGCGAGTGATAGTGTCGTTTGATCTCCGTTGGTACATTCGTAATGAAATTCAAGCTTTTCGTAATCTAAGATAGGGTGCTTTTGGTACATCTGGCACCAACCTTGATAAAAACGAACTTGCTTGAAAGTTTCACCCAAATTATTTTCTATTGTTTTGTCACCTCCTAATTTCAGTATTATGTTTGTTGTTTGATCACCATTTGGACAATTCCCGGTGTAGTGATGAGATAGATGCAGAGCTGTATTACCGTCTTTGTCTTTTGCATTGGGGTCTGCACCAGATTTCATTAAGGCCCGAACGATATCAGTCTCTGGATTTAGGGTACTTAGTGCAAAATGTAGAGCCGTTTGACGATGAACATTACTCAATTTTGCATTGGCTCCATTCAGTAATAGTAAATCTGTATTGGAAACTTTACCTCTCCTCACTGCCCACATCAGTGGGGTATTTCCATCAGTATCTATGTGATCAATCCAAGCTCCATGCTCCAATAATACTTTTACTGAACTCGTTGTGCCTGATGCTGCTGCATAATGAAGAGGTATCTCATTCTCAAAATGAACCTCATTTATATTGGCACCTAATTTTAAAAGTTCTGAAATTGCCTTTGGATGCCCGTACTGCACTGCCCAAACTAAAACAGGCTTCCCATTTTTTTTAGCATTTAGATTGTGTCCCGCCTCAACGAGTGACTGCAGTTCTGTTATCATTTGGGTTACGTCCTCTTGGGTGCTCCATTTCCAAAAATCTAACTGACACAACCTTTCGCACGAGGCAGAAGCTGAGGAAGATAAAGCACCTATCAAAACACTTGCTAGAATTAAGTAATAAATCCGTTTCATTCTTGCCTCATTTCATTGAGATTGGAGTAATTGGAATTAATCCCAGCATTTGAAGATTAAGTGAAGCAGGCAAGTTAAGATATTCTAATTGTCTCTCTCTCGATATGAGGTATCTAGCTTTTAAATGCAGTCGATGTTTCAAAAAACACAGTTCATCTTTTGGATCTTGGCTTAAAGGCTCATCAGGTTTCTTCACTTCAACAAACCTAGTGTATTCTATTTTTCCAGTATCATTTTTTAAAGCCCATAAAAATAAATCAGGGGTTCCATAATGCTCGTCTCTATTGGGATCACAGTGGGATAGTTCCAATCTCTCAATAGGACTTCTGTATTTGAATGTCTTGCATCTATCCCTTCATCATTCATTTGCATCATCGCAAAATAATCTGATCTCAATGTCAGATTTATTGAACGCCATATATTTGGGCTGAGACGAATACCTTCAAAATGATACTGTTCATGTGTCCTTTTTCTCAATTTTGAAAGAGCTACCTTTTCTAGGATTGCATATTCTAAATCTTCTCGGGCAGCTGGGTCCTTATGGTATTCCAGTCTTCCGTTTTCATTCGTACGTTTCCCATACACAATATTGCTAATGGTCAGACTAGGGGATTTAAATTGTTCTGCAGTCATACACATCTCTTAGGCTCCTAATCACAGTGCTTGCTTCACGTACGTACGATTCTCCTAAGTCGGTTCGGGATGTGTCAATTCTGTTGATTTATTTTTGGACAACCTAGGCATGGATACTAATGAAACCTAATCAATAGAGATGTTTTTGATTACATTTCTAATTTTCTCCAGCCCAAAACCCAGCCCATAGCTGACCCCGATGCCACTGACGGACTTCCAACCACCAATCTGGTCAATCATATCCATGGGACACTCTACGGCCCTGAGACGGTCTCTCATAGTATGTCTTAGGCAATGGGCAGTCAGTCCACCAAAGTCTCTCTTGAGCCACTTGTTGACCGCATTAGAGGCATGTGTGGCGTAGCATTTTCCATCCCTGATATAACGAGGATAGAGCCACTCTCCGTCTGACTGACCTAATGCTATCTCCATTGCTGCTCTTGCGTATCCAACCAGTGGAAGTGTCCTTTCAGAGTTCCTTGTCTTCAGCCTCCGAGCAGGATTGGGACGAATGTGGATCAGGTCATGTTCAAGGTCTATGTCTTCAATTCTCATTCCTACTATTTCTGCCAACCTACAGCCTGTCTCACCAAGCAGAGGCATCAGTAATTTGACCTGACTATCTGAACTGAGGACTTTGTCGTATCCCAGCTTGAGTTGATTATTGGAAAACACACCACGTTTTAGGCTGTCTTCTCCCTCTCCCTTGATGATCATGCGGCTGAAGGGATTACGTTTATCCAGATCAAGTTCGGCATAAGCATAATTGAAAATGGCTGTCAGGCTGGTTAATCGTCTTCTGATCGTGCCTGTCTTATTACTGCTCTTTTCCAAATAATGAACAAAGGCTTTGGCATCTTCACGATAATACTCTGCTACGTCCTTATCTCCTACCAATCCAATCAATGTCCTAACAGCAACCTCAGTGGGTTTTGACAGTATGTTTTTTAACGCAATGTATTCTGCTGCTACTTCTGACAGGGTTAAGATTTGGGGTTTATAGCTATTCAGAACGGCAGAAATATTAACAACACCCACCGAATGCTTAGATTTCCATGATGCCTCGAGTACGTTATTCAAACGTTCTGAGCATATTGTCGCACTCTGAGGATCAGATGACAGGGGATGCCTGATGAATTTGCCGTATGTATCTACCGCATGTTTAGGCACACGTCTGTTGTAATAGTAGGTTCCATGACGGCAGATTGTGTACGGAATGTGTGACACGATGTATTCTCCTAATGTTAAAACATAAGGAAAAACAATTAGTTAACTGAAGTAACTGGTGCCCAGGAGAGGACTCGAACCTCCACATCCTTGCGAATACTAGCACCTGAAGCTAGTAATTATAGTCTATTTATTTCAGATACTTATATGTTTTTCCGAGGTTTAGTATCCATATGTCATCACCGCATGTCAATCACACAACGTCACACAATGTATGCCAGAATCCGAAATGTGTACGAAATGTGTACGGTCAATTTGATCATGATTTTGGAACGACAAGAGGAAGAATAAATAACTGAGGAAGGCAATAGTATGGGGTTCACTCAAGGGGGTGCATGGGCCACGGGGGTTATACCCGTTATTATACATGGCCTCTGCCAGAGATGAGTTTGTTTTAATCAGCAATTAAAATAAGACTAGCAGACTCCACAGAATTACTTACTCATGCTAACGTCTCTCTATGAAACACTTGTCTCTCAAATTCTTTCTGGTGATTGTGGCACTATTGGGAATTGCTGGGGAAGGGTTTGCGAGTGATTTACCTCCGTGTCCCGCATTTGGATATAAACACAACTGTTTTGTAAAGTTCTCTACCAAATCGGGTGGCAAATGGACTGGTACTGTCAAAAATAATATTTTAACTGCCTATTCCTCAAAAGGTATCACATACCGTGGTGGTTTCAAAAATGAAAAATTCAATGGGCAAGGCACCACAACTTGGTCAGCACCGCATAAACACGCAGGATTCAAACACGTTGGTGAATACAAGAATGGCAAAAGACACGGACAAGGTACTTCAACTTTTTCAGCACCGCACAGTAGTGCAGGATACAAACACGTTGGTGAAAACAAGAATGGCGAAAGACACGGACAAGGTACTGCAACTTTTTCAGCACCGCACAAGCTCGCAGGATACAAATACGTTGGTGAATACAAGGATGATAAATACAACGGACAAGGTACTGCAACTTGGTCAGCACCGCACAAGCTCGCAGGATACAAATACGTTGGTGAATACAAGAATGGCAAAAGACACGGACAAGGTACTATAACTTGGGCAGATGGAAACAAATATGTTGGTGAGTTGAAGGATGGTAAATACAACGGACAAGGCACCTTTACCTTTGTAAATGGCAACGTAAAAGAGGGCTTCTGGAAAGATAATAAGTTTCAGTATGCGAAGAAACTCTCACCACCTGTGCCAGTTTCAAAGACACCCACTCGAGACGATGAAATAATATCTGCATCATCTGGAAGTGGATTTGCAGTTTCCTCTGATGGATATGTCATCACCAATCATCACGTCATAAATGGTTGTCAGAAGGTTGTAGTTCATACCAAAGAAAAAGACTTAACTGTCAGAGTAATTACCTATGACCCACAGAATGACTTGGCACTTCTCAAAGGCGATTTTCGTCCAGCAACAGTATTTCCGTTGAGCAGCAACCGTCCAGAATTACTCCAAGACATTTACGTTGCAGGATATCCATTCGGTAATAAGATAAGCACCTCCGTTAAAGTCACAAAGGGTATCATCAGTTCTCTTACTGGGATTGGGAACAACTTCTCCAACATACAGATAGATGCAGCACTACAACCCGGCAATAGTGGTGGTCCTATTCTTGATGAAATGGGGAATATTGTAGGGGTTGCAGTTGCAAAACTCGATATCAAGAAAATACTAGATGACTATGGAGTTATCCCTGAAGATACTAACTTCGGCATTAAATCGAATGTTGTGAGAAGTATTCTGGATAGTAATGGGGTCGATGGTCCTCAAGCCAATCAAGATGAAATCAGCAAGTCAAAACTTGGTGAAATGATATCCAGTGGCACCTATTATATCTCCTGTTGGATGACGATGGCACAGATTGAACAGATGAGAACTAAGAAGGTTTTGTTCAGCAATCTAAAATAATAATTAGAATTTGGAGCAATACCACTGTGGCAATCTCAATCACTACCAAAGACCAAGACATCTTCTCAGTCACCGTAACAGGTAGCACTACTACAGTTCACACCTTGACCATCTCCGACCAGACATATTCAAAGTTTACAGGTGGTAAAATCTCCAAGGAAACCCTGCTGGAAAGGTCCTTTGAGTTCCTACTTCAGAGAGAACCCAACACGTCTATTCTTGCCAAGTTCAAGCTTGAAGTAATCTCCCAATATTTCCCTGACTATGCTAAGCAAGCCTCAATTTGGAAGTAGCCGATCGAAGGCTTTTGTCATGCTCTTGCTGTAGGTTTCTCAGATAGTTGTAGTCTTCAGAACTTAAACTTAACCACTTCAACTCCCAAGGTTTGCCGCATCTAAAAGTTTCCTGCTGAATCCATCTTCATTCTTTTCAAAATAGGTGAGCAGCTCTTGTGCCTGTTCATCATCTTGCTCGGCAGCAAGACGAAGCCATTTCATCCCCTCAGCATACCCGTCTGACTCAAAATAATACAGGCGGTCCTGAGTTCTGGCAGCATCAAAAATAACGTAATAAGTGCCAATTATTGTTTGGGAGAAACGATTGCCCCTTTCGGCACCACGGTGAAGCCATTTTAAACTTCTAGCCCAATCGTCAAACTCGTAAACATACACCATGCCAATGGCAAATTGTGCGTATCCGTAGGTAAAGCTTGCGCCTACACTCAGCGTTAGAGCTAAGGAAAATATTATTAAGCGGAGGTTTTTCATACAAATATCTTAACTCATACTGTGCTAATTTTAAAAGTGTTTTGCATAGTCAATACGCTCAGTTAAAAACTTTTGAGTTTTGTTGCCCCAAATGAAAGAGATCTCAGCATCTTTTCAATGTCTTGGTTTGATTTGCGCACTAAATAAAAATGTCTCCCCCAATGCGTAAAACGGATTGAGAGAGTATATTTAGTATATCTATTCTGCAAGCCTAACAGTTTCCACACTGTAGAAATTCAAATTAGTTTACAGGTTTAGAAATTAGCTGAGGTTCTTTCTGATCTAAAAGTGCAAACAGGTTTTCAATTTTTAGTTCATCAGGGAATTCTGAGGGCAAATCTATTGCGCCAGAGCAGTAGGTTCCACTGCAATAAACATAATTTGAGTCCCAAGTATTCTCACAGACTTTTTGTTCTTTATTATTTATGCAAGCACAGTAGCACGCAGCTTGTGCTAAGGACCCCGAAAACATTAAACCTACCAAAGCAACTGAACTAAGACGGACTAAACTTTTCATGTGACAATCTCCACTATTGCGAAAGAAGTTATTTTGCTTATTAAACGTTCTAATTAGACAATTAAGCCATGTTATCATAATTCAGTCAAGGGTTTCAAAATTTTTGTGATGACTTCCACAAAATGAATTGACCATAAAAATTAAAAAAATCTATTTATGCCATAAAACTCGATGCCCAGTTCTATCAGTGATCAAGAAACAACATAACAAAAGACCACTCACAAATTATACAGCTTCTGAAGCCCGTCTATCAAATATAAAATTGGTGGGTGCTTCTTGGTAGATCGGCTGCTGTACTCTTGTTCAATCAGCTCAAAGAAATCCTCGTCTTTCATGCCTTTCTCAACAGCAAATTGATATAATTTTTTGTTAAGGAAGTCCTGCTCGTTATCGCCATTTGACATTCCTGTGGTCAGATCAAAGATACCAAAAACGTACCCTGTCTTGGCTCCATCAGAAAGTAGGTCTCAATCGTCCTTATCATTTATGAAGCCAGCTAAGACCGAGGTGGATGAGAAAGCTAATACAAAGGTCGTTAGTTTTAACATCCAAATACCTTTCTATGTCTGATGTGTTGAAGGGCATCTGTCACCAAGTTTGTTCTAGTTATAAGTAGATGACTTTTTCTAAGAGCACGTGAATAAGACCTCATTGAAAAATGCTACTGATTTATCCACTAGCA
>Ga0209634_1003250_pt1 | contig 11035 bp, 14 predicted proteins | sample LinPmetageLP40_FD_184043 | JGI IMG/M metagenome (GOLD analysis project Ga0209634, IMG submission 184043) | Marine viral communities from the Pacific Ocean - LP-40 (SPAdes) (version 2) | ecosystem: Environmental > Aquatic > Marine > Oceanic | place: Pacific Ocean | collected 2010-08-26 | reverse complement strand
TTGTTATTCGTTTTTATGTTGGCACGTCTGTGCTAAAAGTTGTAAAGTTTGTCATCGTTCCATTGTTGCCTCCCGAACCATTGTCTGTAAGTGTTGGTGCAGTATCTCCGTCTCCACAACGCCACCACGATAGTGGGGAGTATGAAGCCAATGAAGTAGGAACGCCTGTTCCGTAGATAGCAGATACGTTTGCAGATTGGTCACTATTCCATACTGCAACCTCATCTATGTTGCCAAGCCATTTTTGAAATTGACCTATATAGACATTTGAATAATTGTTATTTATCGCACTTGGTATTGATGTTGTATTTTGAGCGTCTTGACTTCCGTCAACGTAAATTGTCATTGATGTACTTGGAACATAAACAAACATAACGTGATGCCAACTACCATCATTAATTGCAGTTGTTCCTGTAACATTAATACTATTATTGTTTAAAAAAGTACGAATAACACCCGTATTCTGCATTCTGAAATATGTGTCCGCTTGAGCAACGCTATTGCCTTTCCCGTATATACCAATGTAATTAGTATCTGTTGTTTTTACCCAAGCCGAAATAGACAACGTATTTGTGATTTGTAAACTTGAACCGCTGCCGCAATCTACAAAGTCATCAACACCGTCTAAAGCTATAGACTTAGTGTTAGTGAAAGACGGAGCAGCTGCCGTTCCTGTTAAGTTAGTTTCTGGACTATAGCTTAGTCCTTGTATTTTTCCCCAATTAATTGTATTGCTCATATCGTTCGTGTTTATGTAGGTACGTCAGTTGAAAAGGTTGAGAAATTTGTCATTGTTCCGTTATTACCTCCGCTACCATTGTCTACTATGGTCGGTGAAGTATCTCCGTCTCCCATTCTCCACCAACTAAGTGGAGAAAGACTGCTTATGTCGTTAGGTACACCGCTATTGTAAATACTTGTAATGTCGCTTGCAGAAAGTTCTGTATTGTATAATGAAACCTCATCTATGTTGGCGTTTGCAAACCAATTTGCGGTTTGATATGCACCTATCAAAGTGCTTCCCGAACTGCTAAAAATACCTGCGTTAGAAGCAGTAAAAGAATTTACATTTACGCCATCTACATAGACCTTTATACCATTGGCATTTGTAGTTCCGTCAAAACTAAATGCAACGTGATGCCATTGGTCGTCTGACAGGTCTACAGAAGTATCGTAATAACCCGATAATGAGCCACTACTTGAATTTATTCTTAGTCTTAACTTTCTACTTGAACTTGTTGTAGATGGATAATATATAAACGTGTATTTAAAACCTTGGTTTGGGTCAAAGTTTGAAACTATACCATAGTTTACTGCATTGTTTAAAGCGTTAAATTTAACCCAAGCCGACCAAGTTATTTGACTTGTCAAGTTAAGAGATGAATCGTTGCCGCAGTCTACATAATCATCCACTCCGTCAAGCAATATGCTTTTGGTATTAGAAAAAGACGAACCTACTTTAGCACCTTGTCCCCATCCTATAGTATTATTTACTGCTCCTTGACCGTATTCTATTGTGTTCATTTTCTTAAGTTGTTATGTCTCCAAATAAGTACCAAGTATCTGTTGCTACTTTTAATATTGTTGCTACTGCGTATTGAGCTGCAAGTTTCGTCTTTCCACCGCTTGAGTTTACCGTTACGCCTGATGTTGGTGCTACCGTTACTTGACCAGCACCACCTTGGATTAATTCTATTCGTGTTCCTATAGGAAAAGCAGTTCCTGCGTTAGTAGGTATTCTTGCATCTATTGCGCTTCCGTTTGTAAGCGTTACCGTTTTATGTGCATCTGTCAAAACAAGGTTATAAGTTGTTGCCGTTTGAGCATTTAAGGTACTCCCTTTAAGCTCTGCGCCTGTAATCTTTTTGCTGGTATAAGTTGTTCCGCTTACAAATTCAGAGATGACCAATAAATCAGTAGTCGCTACATTTGCGCCTTTACTTGCTAATCCGCTTATCTTGATGTCTGCCATGCTCTAATTTTTTGAGATATATTTTTAGTTTCTCTATGTCCTTTTTTTTTGCTTTGTATCTTACTACATCACCCATCCTGTAAAGTTTATGTCGTCGCTTGGAAAAACGTCTCCGTCGCTGTTGCTTGTGTACTCAGGAAAAGACGATTGATTAAAGTTCATGTACTGAACAAAACGCTCTTTGTAATGCATAGCCGTTTGCATTGCTTTCCCTTCCAAATAATCTATTTCGTCTTTTGATACCGTGTCGCTATTCTCAGAGTTGTGTTTGTAGATTCCTTTATTGGAGATTGTATAAGCTCCGTTAGGCAAGTATCTTGCATAAGCAAAATGAATCAAGCAATCTTTTATGTAATCGTTTAATAGAGATAAATACGGATCCACTAAATTACTTGCAACAATATCCGCTTGTATTTTTTGAAGCAAATCCGTTCCGAGCATCTCTTGGATTTCTATATCTTGACTTATTTTGATATACTGAATGAAAGTATCCGTATCCAAATTTCCGTTCATTTGAGTAAATCGTACTATGTCGTCTCTTGTAATAAGTAATGCTGTTGCCATATCTTAGTCCCAATATTTTCTTGTTGCTGGATTGTTTGGAGAGTATCCTTTAGTCCGTGTATCTCTTGGCTTTACGCTTACTTCAGGCTCGTTTGTTACTCTATATCCGTATTTCCTTGCTTTGTTTGTACTTATTTGCGTGCTGTCTGCCGCTCCAATAGAGGCGTTTTTTCTAAAGCTTACATACGTTCTACGCTCCCATTTGTGATTGCATCGCGCACCGCCTTTGTGTAACCAAATTGAATAGGTGTCTGCGCCAAATTCTCCGAATCCAGCATTGACAGCTTTGTTAGTCATTGCAAGTATATCCTCTTTACGGTATATCTTAGCTGCTCTCATCATTGCTTTACAAAACTTTCTCTCTGGCGCATTTCCGCCAACGTACTTATATCGCACTTTAAAATAAACGCCTTCAACTTGCTTATCTTGCTCACTTGATTTGTTTGGCGCTGCTCTTCCAGTTCCTACAAGATTGACAATTTTTGATAATAAGCTTTGTTTAGGTTTTAAATTGTCTTCCCATTCTTGAACTTCTAAGTCTAAGCCATCCTCTAAGTCATAATCTACTTCTCTTTGGTCTATAAGCTCAAAGTTCTCTTCGTCTTCCTCTTCGCCTAAGTCTATAAACTCTTGCAAATATTTGTTTACCTCGCTTAATTCTAAGCCTGTCTCTTCCTCTTTCTGCTCATCAGTCATTACATTGCTTAGGTCGGTAAATTCAAGCGGTTTAAGAGTCTTAAAATACAAGTTTAAGGATATGCTGTTAAACGCTAAAATGTCATCAAAAGCATCAATTAATAAATCTTGCATTGGTCTTATAACCATGTTGTCAAAAAGAATAAACGAGTTTTCTAATTCGTCAGCGTTTGAACTAAAGCCATTGCTTGAAGCTATGCCAAAAAGTAGCGGACTCGTTACGTTATTTCCGAGCATGATTTTTCTGAGACATTCCTCGGCAAGTGTAGAGTACAAGTCAGGAGCATCGTTTACAGGCATGGCATCAACCGTTGTTTTGCTTTCCGCGTTTGAATTAAAACTAACGATGACCTTCTCGCCTTGCGTTCCTGTTAAGCCTTGCATGACCTTATGCTTAATCATTCGCTGTTGTTCCTCCGATGGTTGTCCATTGTTAAAATTTACAACTACACGGCTTGCGAAGCCATTGTTTACCTCGTTTATTAAGTAATCACTTATAGACTCCTCAAGGGTGCAGTAAGGAATCGCGCCAATGTAATCAGGCAAAGCGTAGTATTTTAAACCTACCGAGTAAGGCTTGACGTAGTAAATTTCTATCGCCTCATTTGAAAAGCCAAATGCTGGAATTCTTTTAGGCTGATAGTTCTTAGTATCTTGCCAGTTATCCGAGTAATAGTAAGCTTCGACTTTGCCTTCCTCGCTGCACTTCTCAGCGCGTAAAAGTTGAACAGGCATGTGATGAACCGCAGCTATTTTTTTACGATCCTTAGAGTAAATCACTTGCATTGCACATTGACCCAAAAGCTTTAAGTCGCTTACCAAGTTTCGAACATCTTCTTTCTTAAACATCGCAACCATTGCAGCGTATTCATTTGGCTTTTTGTTTGCGTTTGTTGCTGACAATCCCTTTCCGTAAACAAGGCGATTTATGTTGTTTACAATCGCATTTTGAGTCGTGCTGTTTGTATAGCAATCTATCAAAAATTGGAAGTAATTATTATCGTCCCCGAAGCTAACATAGTCATCTTTCTTGCTCTCTGAAATCACAGGAGCTTCGTATGCTGCTAATTCTAATATGTGTACGTCTTTACTCATAAAATGATAAATTTATTATCTGACGGTATGCTTGTATATTTACCATCGTTAATTGAATAGGAATCTACCGCCTGATTTGTGCAAAATATTCTGTCTTTATATACAACCGTGGATCCGTTGCGAATCTCCAAATTGTAAAAATGATTTTGCAATATAGTGAAAGTTGCGTTAATAGTATCATAGTAATCGCCTTGAACGCTGCTCGCGATAGTTACTTGAACTTCTGTATTGGTTTGGTCATCAGTTATAAAAAGACCGTCATAGGTCGTTGTACGAGGTATAAACCTAATGCTTTGCTCCGTTCCTATTTGCTGTAAAATTACCATCTATCCTTATAACCTCTTTTTTTTTGACTTGTTACCTTTTAAAACAAAAAAGGCGCTCCGAAAAGCGCCCTACGTTATGAAAGGAATAAACGTATCAATTTGTTTTGATGACAGCAGAATCTCCTCCTGATGTTGCAAAAGCAACTATTAAGGTAGCCTCTGAGGATGCATCAATAAAGTTGGCTGGTAAGACCTCTGAAGCTACAAACGTTAACTTGTAGCCGTTAAAATCACCAAGTGCAGCTCCACTTGATACTTCACCAGCGGTTGTATCGCATCCCTGAGCCAATCCCATCAAAAAGAATTGGTCAGTCATAGTGCGTACAATGATACGTGGTCTGCCATATGCCAGTAGTTTAATATTTTTGTGCATTGCTATGTCTTGTTTCTTTAAAGAAATCTGAAGCGTTTGCTCAAAGAATGTTGTGCCATTGTCTCTACTCGTCTGAATAACGGTGGAGAACGAATTTTCGTTTGATTTTAATTCGTATTTAAATAGGTCGATTGCCGTTGCTGGTTGCCAAGTATCAATGACATCAGTATTTGAGGAATCGTATGCAATGTTGTCGGTAGACAGGTCGTCAAAGTTGGCAAAATAAATTGCCTTGAGTCCAGAAACTGAGTCCTTACACTCTTCAACTCGTCCATTTGTTATATCACAGCTCATGTGTTTTTAAGTATTGTGAACAAAAAAAGGGAAAGGTATTTTACCTCCCCCTTTAAATATTCAAGTTTATAATTATGCGTGGTAAAGCGCGATGTCAGAACCGATTGCGAATTGAACTCCTGCGGATAGGCGATAAATTATACGCACGTTTTGACTTCCGTCAACGTCAGCCATGTCAATATAACGAGCTTCTGCTGTTACATCACTTAGTAAACCGCATCCAAAGAATAGGTTAGAAGTTTGCGCAGCCATTGCAGTATCATCAGCCATTCCGTTAGCAACAACTACAGGAATACCATCAAATGTTAAAGCTCCGTTAGAGTACCATTGTGTTCCTTGAGCGTTTGTACCAGCGTTTGCAGTTGCAGCTACTGAGAAACCTCCAAGTGCGCGAACGTATGCCTTAGCAATATTTCTTGAAACGTAGATAGTCAAGTCCTCAGAACCGTATACCGTTGAAGGAATAGCGTCTACAATAGAACCTAATTTATCAATTACGTTTGCAGCAGTTACCGCAGCATGTGAAGCTACATCAACAACCGTTGCATCAGCCAAAGCCAAAGTAACTAAACCGTCAAACTGACCGCTTGTTCCTGAAGCTCCTTCCCAAATAGAAGTCTCGATAGCAGCAGCTGTCATTCCAGCAACATGCGCAAGCATAAAGCTTTTGAAATCTGCTGGTAAATCCTCATATGCAGAATATCCAGCCTGAGCTGCAATCCAGTCCTGATGGTAGTCTTTCTTACAAAGTTGGACGTTGCTTTGTACCTCTTTCAAAGTCAAAACACGTTCTGCAACATCAACATCCATGTTGTGGTCAAAGTCGCAAGTTGCGTTTACTAATACGTTTCCTGTTGTGGAAATCTTCTTCATCACTCTCTTGTAGTGAATGTTCGGTAATACGGTTACCAATCCATTTGCAATTGTAGGTGCGCTTAATAATGCTGCGGCAACAAAGTCGCCATTAAAATCTCCAGCATATGTGCTTCCTGTTACGGTGTTAGCCATAGTTTAAAATTTAATTATTGTTTGTATTTGAATTTGCTATTTTTGATAGTACGGTATCCATGATAGTCTTGCGCTTGTTTGGAGAAATCGTGTTTCCAACTTTTTTCGCTTGGTTCTCAGGATTGTGTACTATTGGTTTTGCAGCTGCTTCTACTTCATTAGCCTTTGGCTCTTCCGTTGACAACTCAACCTCTTCTTTAATCTCTTCTTTGATTGCTTCAGGAGTAGACTCTTCCGCTACTGGATCCTTAGACAATTCTTGGAGCTGAGATTTAAGCTCCTCGTTTTCCTTTTTCAATTTTTCCATTTCAGAAAAGAAAGTTTCTTTTACGATTGATTCAACCGTTTTTTTGATAGGCTTAGATTCTTCCGTTGCTGCTTCTACTTCTTCTTCCACAACTTCTTCTTTTACCTCTTCCTCAACAACTTCTTCCTCTGCCTCTTTAAGCTCGCTTATAATGCCTTCTTCAGCAACTACTAAAATCTCTCCAGATTCCATTTTGTACTCGCCAATAGGTAAAGCAATTTTTTGCTCGTCTTCCGTTACAATCATAACTTCCTCGCCTTGCTCAAAAGTTTCTGCTTCTATGACCGTTACTTTGTCATCTAATTTGCGTTGCTCAAGCTTTACCTCTAAGCCTAAAACTTCTCTTACTTTGTTTAAAATTGAATTATCTTTCATTTTGTTTATTTATTCGGGTTTATATAATGCTTTTTAAAACCTTTTTGTAAGATTCGTATTCTGAAGAATCTTTTATAGCAACTTTCATAGATTTTAATTCTTGCATATTATTAACATCTATTCCCAATTCTTTTGCTGCTTTTTCAAGTTTAGAAACTAAACTTTTCATTTCGCTTACCGCTTTCAATGCTTGGTCTATATTTGTCATTGCTGCTCTTGCTTCACTTGATAACGCTTTTAAATTACTGTTTGCAGTGTCTGTTTTACTATAATAAATATTGTTTAACTTTTCTGCATCTTGTCTTAAGCCAAGTTCTACTTTTTCAGACTTCAATTCTGTTTTTTCTGCTTTGCCTAATCGGCTAAAAATTTTGTTTATTTGTGGCTCCATATCTCTATAACCTATTTTTAATTATGTTGTTGCAAATTCGCTTAAACTTTTCCTATTCCTTGCCCTCTTAAAGTACCGTCACAGCATTTTGCTGAGTAAGTATTATTCTTGCATAGGCAACCTCTTTTGCCTCCTTTAGGACTTGACTTTCCTTTTGTTTCTTTTTCTTTTGGCTTTCTCATTTCTTTACGCATTTACCGTTTTTCTTTACATATCCTTTTCGGCATTTTCCATACATATCAACGCTATGAGTTTCGCCTACCATATGCCAAACCTTACCCTCGTATTCATGCTCATGCGTTCCCTCAATGCCTAAGTCTTTAGCCATCTCCTCCGCTTTCTCTTTTGAGCTATAAGCGAGCCTGTCGTCTATGATTGCAAAGTCTTCGTCAATTAGCATGCTTGCAAGATCCTCACGCTCTATTTGCTTTAGTTTAGATTCTGCCCATGTCTTTGCAGATTTGCCTCCCCAAAGTAAATAGGAAATATATCCACAGCTTTCTTTGTCGCCAGCATTGTAATATGTTTCTGCTCTGCTTAGATAGGAGAACATTCTTTTTATGGTTTGCTCTGAAACCGCCTCGCCATTTGCGAGCTGTCTTGCTCTTATCTTGCCGACCTGAGTAGCGCATTTGTTATTTACCGCTTTATTTAGGTCTATGCCTCGCTTTGCGTTGTTTTTTACGCTATCAGGATAGTCGCTATATGAAGCAAGTTCTTCTTTGCTTAGAAGCTCTTTTAATTCCTCAACTACCATTTGCTTTTGCAAGTCTTCGAAGCTATCGTCTTTAGACATGTCGTAACGGTCGGCAAAATATCCTTCTATACTAAACCCTTTTACCTCTCCGCTTTTTGCTTTGGCGTATAAATCATCATCGTCAATTTTCATTGAGACCATCCAAGTACCAACAGGTACATTTAATCCGTAGTGTCTTGATTTGTCTTTCTCGCCTTCAACGATCCAAGACTCAACTATTGTTGTTCCTTTGATAGGTTGTTTATGCTCGTATGTTGCATTTTTGTGATTTGAACGCTTAAAGAATAACTCGCTTGCCTTTCTTACCGTATCCTTGCTAAAGTATATGTAATACTCATCTCCTGTCTTATCGTTTTTACGGTAGATTTGCTTATTAGGAATTAAGGCAGCGCCCATGAGCAGCCGCTTTTCTTTATCTACTTCCGCAAGCATTACCTCTTGCTTATTCAATGCGATGAAGTTCTCCTCTATCGCTGGTGTTTCTACAAGACTCACAGCCTCTATACCGCTGTTCTCGTCTTTTTCGTCAATGATTAATTCTACAATTCTCATAATTATATAACCTCCGTTTTTTTAAAGTGTTGCATTTTGTACTCTATTTCTATCTAAAGCTTGCGCTGTTGTAACCTCTCCGCTGACCACAAAAGCTTGCGTAGGCTGTTGCTGTAATTGCGCGAGTTGATTTACTCCGCTGTCTCCGACTACGTTGAAGTTAGGGGCTTGCGTTGCAGCATTGACCGCTGTAGTAGTTCCATCTGCTCCGCTTGTTCCTTGACCAAATTTACTTGAGGCAATTTTTATAATATTAGCCGCCCCAATAGTTGCAGCAATTCCAGCCTCAACAAATTGCGCTCCTGTTGCAAGTTTTATTGGATTACCCCCAGCGGTTAATGCTCCTGTCACGGCTAAAGCGGTATTGGTTACAGCCGCAGCCAAGTTAAATGCTTTTTGTATTTTAAATTGCTTTTCCGCATCTTCTGCATTTTTCGCGTTAAAACTACCAACTATATCCGATATAGCGCTAAAAGAGGCAGCGGCAAGTTCTAATTTTTGACGATATAATTCCTCATCAGAACCCTCCTCTTGCTCTGCAAACTTATTTTTAACGTCATTTAACTCATTCAGTCTTGCAATTTCAATTTCATTCAAAGCTTCCGCATTGCCTTGAGCCATTGCTTGCAACGTATCGTATTTCTCTTGAACTAAAAGCGTTTCGTTTTCTTGTTCGGTTCTAAACCTGTCTTCGTTTTCTCTTTGTATTTTATCTAAGGCTTGCTGTAAAGCAATTTCCTCATTTATTTCATCGTCTAATGCTTTTTGAGCATCTGCTTTAAATTTTTCATCTGCGCTTTTTTTCTCTTTTACATGTTCTTTATAACTTGCCGTTTTTTTCTTGTTGTTGTTTAGCGTATTAATAGCTAATTGATTTTCGCTATCTAAAATTGATTCATTTAAAGTCAGCAATTCCTCTTGTAGCTTTTTAGTTCCTTCCTTTAATGTATTGGCTAACGCTGTGTCGCCTAAAGCATCAGTAATTAATTTACGACCTTGAAGCTGTAAATTAAGTTCTTTTATTTTTTCTTTTTGAATTGCAATGCTGTCTTCTATTTTTTGTTGCCTTAAATTAAAACTGCTTTTACCTTCGGCTTCCAGCATTGCTATTTCTCTATCAAATTGAGATTGCCTTTTATTAAAAGCGGTTTCCCTTTCTTTGCGCTCTTCTTTTATTCGCTCAATTTCATCTTCGGCTCTTTTTTTTCTTTCCGAGGCAAGTTTATTTTCCTCAAAGTTTGTCATTCCAATAAAATCCGCAAAATCTTTAAATGCTTGCGTGGCTTGGTCAAGCACGTCTGTAAAAACAAGAACGCTTGCAACTATTGAAGTAATAACCGTTAAAAATATAGCCAACGGATTAAGCGAGACTATCAGGTTAAATGCTTTTTGCGCTTTACTTGCAAGCCCTACGCTTTTTGTGTAGTCTAAAACACCTTGAACGCCTTGCTGCAATGCCAAAGCGCCTTGCACTTTTAAAAGAGATTCTTCTAATGCTTCAGATTCGGATCCTGTTAAAGCCATTACACCTTGCACCGCAGCAAAGCCGCTTGTTGCTCCTGTCAATGCGCCCCCTAACTTTTGGCTCATCGTCTGCGCTGCTTGGTCTACAGTTAAATCAGTTTGTATTTGAACCTTGCGATATTCTCCGACCTTATTTAGTAAGCCTTGATATTCTTTCGAAGTTGTATCTCCAGCAAGCGCAAGTTCGTAAAGACGATCCTCAGCCTCTCCCATTCTTGCGGTAAGCGGTTGAATATCTCCGTTAGCTTCCTCAAAGGTTTTGTTTAAACCCTCTAAAGAATCGTTTGCTACTTCGGTTGCTTTGCCTAAGTCTTTAAATCCTTCTGTTGCTTCGTCAACGCCTTTGGTTTTTACATTTACATTTACCGACTTGTTTACCATAGCTCTTTAATTTTTTTGAGATGTTCTGAATTTGTTTTTTTAAGAATATGCATTCTTTTTTTCTGCTTGAATATTCCTTTTATCCCTTTCTCTAAATTGTATAAACCTTTTGCTACCTGAATGTCATGGTTGCCTTCGTAGAAATCGTCTATCTGTAATAAGTCTATTATGTTCTTTAACATTATGGTTGTTGTTGTATAAATATTTGATTTGCTGTCGTGTTTCCATTTGCGAAAGTATAGGTAACCGTCAATATGTAAATAGCATCCTCCCCTTGCTCCGTTCTTAATTGAAAGAAATTCTCGGAGTTTATATTCTTGGTTGCATCCTCAGTTACAATCATTTTTAATAAATCCGTATTGGCTGGAATGCAAACGCTTACCGTTCCATCCGTTGTTACGCTGCTTGGCGTTATTGTTA
>Ga0209634_1003248_pt1 | contig 11041 bp, 13 predicted proteins | sample LinPmetageLP40_FD_184043 | JGI IMG/M metagenome (GOLD analysis project Ga0209634, IMG submission 184043) | Marine viral communities from the Pacific Ocean - LP-40 (SPAdes) (version 2) | ecosystem: Environmental > Aquatic > Marine > Oceanic | place: Pacific Ocean | collected 2010-08-26 | reverse complement strand
AAAGTGCGATTGGCGATTTTTTAAATCGCGATGACCTAACGGCTGTGATCCCGACATTTATCACCTTAGCCGAGGCCGATTTTAATCGTCGCATCCGGCACTATGAAATGGAAAAACGCGCCAGCGCCGAGATTGATACACAGTACAGCGCCAAGCCTGCCGATTGGCTTGAGACCATCAGATTTCAGGTTATGGGAGATGGCACCTATCCAATCGAATTAGCGTCGAATGCCCAACTGATGGAGATGCGCCGGAACGTCAATGACGTTGCCGGGCGCCCCGCTTACTACGCATTTGTTGACGGCCAATTTGAGGTCTTTCCAACGCCTGACACGGCGTACACGTCCGAATTAATTTACTACGCAAAAATAGACGCACTGAGCGACAGTACGGCCACCAATTGGTTGCTAGCAGGCAATCCAGACTTGTACCTGTACGGCGCTCTCACGCACTCTGCGCCCTATCTGGGCGATGATCAGCGGCTCCAGGTTTGGTCGGCCCTAGCAGAGAGAGCAATAAACGAAATTACCAACTCATCACATGCCGCTAAATACAACGGCACCGGGCTGCGCTTGCGCCACCGGGGAATGGCGCCAGCAAACAGGAGATCAGCATGAGCCTTAGTAATACATATGAAACTCACGTCTTAAATTACGTGTTCACTACGACATCATTAACCCGGCCCACGGCCTGGTATTTGGCATTGTTTACCAGCGATCCGACAGACGCCGGATCCGGCACTGAGATCTCAGGTAATGGCTACGCGCGCCAGACAGCGGCTTGGACCGTCAGCGGCAACCTGGCCACCAATTCTGGGGCCATCGAATATCCACCCTGTACGGGAAACGCTTGGGGTACTGTCACGCATGTTGGCGTATTCACGGCGGCAACAAGCGGCGATCTGATCGTTCACTCGGCTCTGACCGCCAGCAAGGCGGTCGCGGTTGGCGATGTCCTGCGCGTAAACGCTGGCGAAATCGACATAACATTGGACTGATAATATGGCCACAATAGTCACCAGATCCGGCAAAGGCAGCGCCCTTACCCACGACGAGGTCGATGCAAATTTCAACAATTTGAACACTGACAAAATCGAAACCAATGCTGAGGTGCGAGCCGCTGTTGAAGCAGCTACAAACAGCAATGTTTTTACGGACGCGGACCACACAAAATTAAACGAAATCGAAGCCAGCGCAACCGCTGACCAGACTGATGCTGAAATACGTGCGGCAGTTGAAGCAGCTACAAACAGCAATGTTTTTACGGACGCGGACCACACTAAGCTAAACGCTATTGAAGCATCTGCTGATGTGACTGATACCGCTAATGTTGGCTCGGCTTTAACAAGTTTTGCGACTGGCACTGATGCTGCATCTTCTGATTTTATTCCCGTTTATGACGTGTCGGCTGGCGCGTGGGAAAAACAGACAATCGCTAACGCTGCGCTTCAAGGGCCACAAGGCCCCCAGGGTGCTACTGGCGCAGCGGGTTCAGATGGCTCAAATGGGTCTAATGGGTCTAATGGGTCTAATGGCTCACAAGGACCACAAGGACCACAAGGACCACAAGGGCCAACAGGTTCGACAGGCCCACAGGGGTCAACAGGTTCACAGGGGTCAACAGGTTCGACAGGCCCACAAGGCCCACGAGGCTACACAGGTTCTACAGGTTCCACAGGTGCCGCTGGAACCCCAAGCACAAGCATTAACACTGTTGGTTCATATGGTTTTTTTCGCACAGCTAGTGGAGGAACAGACCCTGGGGGAACGAGGGCTGGCAGCGGTATGTATTGGTCCGATTCAGAAGACAATTTTGACAGCTCCCCAACCCCAAGTGGAACATGGCGGTGTATGGGGCATCAGAACCGTAACGCTGCTAGTACGTCATTTGTGAGGATTTCATGATGGGCATTACAATTACACAAGTTCGTAACGCAAAATCACTTCAAGCGGATAACGCGCTTTTGGACGTTGAAATCAATCATCCAAACTATGGCTGGATACCGTACACTTTAAACCCCGCCGATACTGATACAACCATCGATAATGATGAGGTTTTGTCTCTAATTGGTACAGACTTCGCAGCCTATGTCGCTCCTACGCAAGCGGAGTTGGATGCAGAAGCGGCGGCTAATATTCGTCGGCAACGTGACAACATCTTAGCCACAGTCGTTGACCCTATCGTGTCTAACAACTTGCGCTGGGCTGACCTGACATCTGACAAACAAACAGAATGGTCGCAATATAGAAAAAACCTGTTGAACGTGCCGCAACAATCTGGATTTCCAAATTCCATTAATTGGCCGACTGAGCCTAACTGATGACCGATAAAGATCTCAACGCCCGTGTCAGCGTCCTCGAAGAGACCACCAGGCTGCAATTTAAAGAACTATTTTTGCGACTTAAACGCATCGAAATGATTATGTTGGCAAGCGCGGCGGCCATTATCGGGTTGCTGTCATCCATCCTGGCTGGCCAGTGAGATGGTTGCCGAAATCCTTGCCGGGGTGGCGCTGGTAAAGGCCTCAATTTCGGCCATCCAGTCTACAATCCAAAGCTGTAAAGATATCAGCGAAATTGCGACTGACATAGATAATCTGTTTCAAGGGCAGCAAGATATTGCCAGGGACAAGCGCAAGGCGCAGGCCACCGGGCAATCGGCAACCCAAATCGTGATTGCCGAGGAAACCGCAAAAGAAGATTTAAAAATTGCCCAAGAATTAATTATCGCCAGATTTGGATATCACTCCTGGCAGCGGATTTTGCAGATCCAGCAAGACCAATTACTGGAGCAGAAGGCGCTGGCGGCCGCGCGGAAAAAGAAAAAAGCAGAAACCCAGCAAGTCGTGGAAGATGCCGCAACCGTAGGCATCAGCGTGTTTATCGGGGTCTTGGTTTTACTTATCATCGTCGCGGTGATCTTGGCAATTTGAGGAAAAACGATGTCAGAATATTGTGTAAATAGCTACTGGGTCGAAGGGTATGCGGTTGGCGATAAATTGATGCTGGCGGCGGCCCCGGCCATATCTACATCAGTCGCCAGCGAGGTTACTCGGATCAAAGTCGTGGCGGCGACCCCAGCGATCGCTGCCAGCGCGTCAGCGGCTGCACAGCGGGTGCTTGAGGCGCAAGTGAGCAAGGCGCTCACCATGACGGTAACGCCGTCCATTCAGCGCGTCCTGCAACCTGTGATCGATCAGATCGGCATAACAACAACGCCAACGGCCAATGTTATTAGGATTGCATATATTCGGGGGTCTGGGTCGGCTGAATCAAGTGCTACCGCCGCCGCCGCTTACACGTTGCCATGTGCTGCAACTACGGCGGCAACGTCTATAATGCAGTCAAGCGCGAGATATAAATGGGTCAATCAAGCAGAAATTTCAGAGAATTGGGTAACTCAAGCAGAGACCTCAGAAGATAATTGGGCGGTGATTTAAAATGGCTGATACGACAACGACAACTTTTAGCCTGGTAAAGCCAGAGGTCGGGGCATCTACTGATAGCTGGGGTCTAAAATGGAATAATAACCTAGACAGTATTGATAATCTGCTAAATGGCACGACAGCCATAACTCCCAATCTGACGGCTGGATCTTGGAAAATCTCAGGAACGGCAATCACCGCAACGGCTGCTCAAATCAACGTCCTCAGCGGCATTTCTGCGGGTCTCACGGCCGCCGAAATAAACGTGCTGGATGGGGTCACCGCCACGACTGCCGAAATAAACGTGTTGGATGGGGTCACCGCCACGACCTCGCAGATCAATTCATCTCCGCTGATTGGTACATTGCCCGTGATGGGCGCCTTGGCTCAGGGCAGTGTGGTTGTCGGGAACTCTAGTGCTGTGGCGTCTGCGGTCGCGATCGGAACTTCTGGCACTGTGCTGAAGTCGAACGGAACTACAGCAACGTGGGGCGATGATCGTGGGCTTCCCGCTGGCACTGTCATTCACACGGCGACTGCCTCTGCACCTGCAGGATTTTTGAAGGCGAATGGTGCCGCCGTTTCTCGCTCAACATACTCTGATTTGTTTAGCGCCATTGGAACGACATTTGGCGTGGGGAATGGGTCTTCCACATTTAACGTTCCCGACTTGCGTGGCGAGTTTCTGCGCGGCTGGGATGATGGTCGTGGGGCTGATGGTGGTCGTAGTTTTGGTTCTGCACAATCTGACCAGAACAAACTGCACGGCCACGAATATACAATTTGCAGCGATAATAATGGAGGATCGGGAACTGACGGCGGTTTCGTGACGAGAGACATTCAGACCTCTACCGTTGGTCCCGCCACCGGGTCGGCGTCTACATCGGCGGGGTCTCAGATTGGCGCTTCCGGTGGTGCCGAAGCACGGCCACGCAACATCGCCCTGCTTGCTTGTATTAAGTTCTAAGATGCCATATTTGCCAATCAAAATAGCGCCAGGATTTTACCGCAACGGCACTGACTTGGATGCCGCTGGGCGGTGGCGCGATGGCAGCTTGGTGCGTTGGGAAGATGGCAGCTTACGCCCGATTGGCGGCTGGCGCCAGCGCGTTGATAGCAATTTCACTGAGCCGCCGCGCGGCGCGCTGGCTTGGATCGACAATGGCGGCGATCAGCGCCTTGCTTTTGGATCGGCCAATAAATTATGGGCCGTCAATAAAACTGGAACGATTACCGATATTACGCCAACTAGCGTTACGACTGGAAACGTCCACGCTGAGGTCGAAACGGGCTACGGGTATAGCGCATACGGAACCGAAGCATATGGCACCGAGCGCGCTGATACTGGCAATTATTCCGAGGCAACAACCTGGTCGCTGGACAATTTTGGCGAGTTGTTGGTCGGCTGTGCAAGCACAGATGGCAAGTTGGTGTCGTGGGATTTAAACGGTTCAAACGATGCGGCAACAATCACCAACGCGCCAACAAATTGCAAGGCGCTGGTTGTGACCGAGGAACGGTTTGTTTTTGCCCTGGCGGCTGGTGGCAATCTGCGCAGGGTCGAATGGTGCGATCGTGAGACGTTGACCACTTGGACGCCATCCGCAACAAACGAGGCTGGTGGCATCGAATTGCAGACCGCTGGGCAGATCCAGTTGGGTATCAGAACGCGCGGCCAAACGCTGATCCTGACCACAAACGATGCCCACGCCGCGCAATACACTGGGCCGCCTTTCGTCTACAACATTAGTCGAGTTGGCACTGGGTGTGGCGTCATAAGCCGCAAGGCTGCCGCCAGCGTCGATAGTGGCGTATTCTGGATGGGCGATCGCGGATTTTTTCGCTATAACGGGTCGAGCGTTGAGCCAGTGCAGTGCGATGTTGCCGATTATGTTTTCTCAGATCTCAACCGAAATCAAAAATCTAAAATCTGGGCGGTATGCAACAACCAAAACAGAGAGGTCTGGTGGTTTTACCCGTCTGATAGCAGCAACGAAATTGATCGTTATGTGGCGTTTGATTATGCCGAGAACCACTGGCTGATTGGATCATTAAGCAGGACAACTGGAGTTGAAAGTGGCGTGTTCCGCAACCCGATCTGGACAGATACCACCGACATTTACGACCATGAGGTCACGCTGAATTACGATGGCGGCGAAGCGTTTGCCGAGAGCGCGCCGATTAGCCTGGCGCAAGGTGATCAGATTATGCGGGTGACCGAAATTGTGCCAGATGAATTGACCGCTGGCGATGTCACCGTGACGCTGAAGTCCAGGCTTTACCCGAATGCCGCTGAGACCTCGCACGGGCCGTTTACAATGGCCAACCCGACATCTGTGCGGATGCAGGGCCGCCAGGTCAGAATGCGCGTTGACGCGGCTCGTTTGGCCGATTGGAGAGTAGGCACGATGCGCCTCGGCGTGAGCGCGGGGTCAAAGCGATGAGACTGCCGATGCAATCGCCAGCGTATAGCGCCAGCGCCGAAAACGAGCGCAACCGGGTGATTGAACAGGCCGATTATCTCAACCACAAACGCAACAGCGATGTCGCGATTGGCGATGGTCGGTTGATCCTGACGGCGCCCAACGGCGGGAGGTATAATGTTACCGTATCCAACGCCGGAGCATTGGTGGTGACATCGCTATGAACAAGCCCATGACGCGAGATCTGGCCCACTGCAAAACATGGATCGAAAATGCTTTAAAGTATTCCGGCGGCACCCATGACTTTTGGGATATCGTTGATGGCGTTTACGATCAGCGCTTTCAACTGTGGTCAACTGGCAAAGGATGCCTTGTCACAGAAATTCATGTATTTCCAAAAAAGAAAGTCATCAACATTTTTCTGGGCGGCGGCGAACTGAGCCAATTGGCCGATATGCACGATGACGTGATCGCTTGGGCCAAGGAACAGGGCTGTTCTGGCGCATCAATATCTGGCCGCAAGGGCTGGGTCAGGGCATTTAAAAAATACGGCTGGCGGCCGTTGCATACGACGATAGTGAAGGAGTTTAAGACATGAGCGGCGGCAAAGGCGGGTCCACAAGTTCTACAACATCAATTCCAGATTGGCTGGAAGATGCGTCCAAGGCAAATTTGGAAAAGGCAAATGAGATCGCGCAGCTCGGCCCGATGCGAAATTACGGGCCGAGCGTGGCGGCGTTTAACCCGACACAGAATGCCGGGTTTCAAAACACGGCCGATCTGGCCAGCGCATTTGGAATGAACGCTCCGACTAACGCAGCGGCTGGGATGCCACAAGCGCAAGATTTCGGCGGCGGCGTGATGGGTCACAGCGCTGCGCCAATCGTCGATCAGCAATTGGCATCGCTGAAGCAGAACGCGCCTGATCAAGCAGCGGCATATAGCGATTTATTTATGGACCCTGGCGGCCCAGGGTTGTTTCCGGCCATCCAGGCTAATCAACGGAGGTTAGGCTGATGGCAAATGGTGGAGTAATGAGGACACATGACCTGCCTGGAATTCCAAGTAGGGAATTTTTGGCAGGTGATTTTGGGCCGCCGAGGACAGACAAATATGGAATACCAATAGGGGTTCAGCCGCTGCCATCTCCTGGGGTGCTGCCAACTTCTCAGGTGCTGCCAACTTCTCAGGTGCTGCCATCTTCTCAGCCGATGCCGCAGCCGATGCCGCAGCCGATGCAGCAGCCGATGCAGCAGCCGATGCAGCAACCGATGCAGCAGCCGATGCAGCAACCGATGCAGCAGGGGATGGTTGGCGGCAATGTTGGCCAAACTTCGGCAAACACGTACAACGCAGCCGTCAATGCCACTGGCACGGGGATGGGCTTCACGCCAAACACGGTCACGCCCAACACGGTGGCTGGCACCGACATGCAGCAGTATCAAAACCCGTTTCAGCAACAGGTGATTGATGCCAGCATGGCTGACATGAACCGGGCCAACCAGATGGCGCTCAACAATGTTGGCGCCCAAGCTGGATCCGCATTTGGTGGCGATCGCCATGCCATTGCAGAGGCCGAAACTAACCGCAATTTTGCCAACCAGGCAGCGCAGATGACGGCTGGGCTAAACCAGGCCGGATATCAGAATGCGCAACAAGCGGCGCAATTTGACATCGGCAACAATTACGCCGCGCAAAACCAAAACAACGCCAATAATTTTGCGGCAAATCAAAACCTGATGGGTGGCGCCAATCAACTCGCAAATTTAAGCCAGCAAGGTTTCGGCTACAACCAACAGATCAATGAAGGGCTGGCCAACACGGGCAATGCCCAGCAAAACTTGATGCAGCAAATTATTAACTCTGCGAACGGACAATTTGGCGATATTACTGGATATGGCCAGAATATGCTCACCCTGCCACTCGCAGCGGTGGGCGGCGCTCAAGTCCCAACGACACAAACCAATTCAAGACAACCAGGGCTGTTTGATTATCTGACACTGGGCGCAACGGCGATGGGTGGAAGAAGATGACGAGCGAATACTGGAGGCCAAATGGCTAGAGATATCATTCCTATCAGATCGGTTGTCAGGCCTGATTTTGATTTCATAAAGAAAGATATTTTTCGCGGCGAAAGCGGCGGCGATTATGATGCTTTATTTAATTACCAAAATCGGCCTGGCGGCTTGTTTGACGATATCAAAGTATCAGAGATGACCGTCGATCAGGCTTTAAATTTTGCGTCACCGCAATCTGGCTATGGCAACTACGTTAAAATGGCTAATCCAGAAAACGTTTATGCCACGCCGATGGGCGCATACCAGGTCGTTGGCAACACGCTAAAAATGGCGAAAAAAGGCCTTGGTCTAAGCGGCGATGAAACGATGACGCCAGCGCTGCAAGACCGCATCGGCAAATATATTTATGACGTGCAAGGCACTGACGCCTGGGCAGGATACCAAGGGCCACGGCATGGGCCAAAACCTAAAGGATATGAGGGCGCCTACATGATGGATCCAGACCCACAAAACAGCCAAAAAACGCAACCAGGCATAATGGGTTTGATCCAGGCTGGCGGCCGAGCCGTCAAAGAAGGCCTGCAAAACCCTGACCTGATGAACCGCCTGGCGCTGGGCTTCAACACGATGCGCCTGGAGCCGGACGCCAACCTGGCCGCTGCGCTCCGCGAAAGCATGGCCCGTCGAAGCGATATGGCGGCTACATCAGGCGCCGCCAACCGATCAGTCGATGTACTGCGCAAAATGACGGGTCCAGACGGGAAGCCAATTCCAGAAGCGCTTGAGGCGGCCAATGCCATTGAGGCCAACCCCGGCATGGCGATGCAAATACTAAACTCGTTTTACCAGATGCGCGCGTCTGGCAGATTAGCGCAGCAAACGTCCAGGTATCAATTGCCCGATGGCGTTGTCACGATCACCACTCTGAAGAATAATAAAACGGTCGTAAAACTAAACGGCCAAGAGGTGACAGACCCAGCCAAGATTTCAGAATTAGTCGGTCAAGCGCAAGAGTTCGAAATTGAACAAGAGGCGCGCATTGCTGGCGGCAAATCTTTTGCGACTTCAGAGGCTGAAAGAGCCGCTGAAGTTAAAGTTAGATACAGGAACGCTGTGCAATTAGAAGATCGAAGCATTAGTATTATTTCTAGAATGTTGGATGATCCGCAAGGCTTAATAGATGGGCTTGGGCCGCTGGTCAGCATGGTTACGTCATCATCTGAGGGATTTGGTGCATTGAGTGATGGGGCTAAAAACTTCATCACCAACCATGAGCAACTGATGGGAACAGTATTTACTGACGTATTTGAAGCACTAAAAGGCGGCGGCTCAATCACAGAGAATGAAACCAGACAAGCTAAACAAGCGGCCGCCCGTATGAACCGCGCGCTAAATCCATCTGATTATATTGATGCACTCAGGGAATACCGTTATCGCTTGGGCAGAGCGATTGAAGCATACCAAGGTGAAATGCTAGACCAAGAGCCTACCAGAACCAATACCGAATTAGATTTCAATATATTCCCAGAAGAACTTTAGGGGCAAAACAATGGCCGATATTACCATCCAGAGATTACGCGAAAAATACCCAAAGTACGACAATTGGTCGGACGAAAAGCTGGCCAAGCGCTTTACCGCAAAAACCGGGCAAACGGTGGATATGGGCGGCACCAGCGCCTCTAGCAAATCGGGCGGTGGATCGCCATCGCTGACACCAGACAGCCGCCCAAAGTGGACAGAAAACTTCTACGGCGCGGGTGAGATCGACACGGTCGGCGAGGACATCGGCGCGGCGATAGGATCTGGCATGGAGCGCGGCGCGGCCGCCGTGATTGGCTTGCCTGGCGCGTTCAGTAATACCGTCGAAATGGGCCTGGATAAATTTGGCCTGGGACTGCGTGATGAGGGCGATCGCGCCTTTGGCTTCCCAGAGGCGATGGAATACATGGACAACCTCACAGGCGATGCCGGGGTGGGTACTGGCTACAAGCCAGACACGCGCGCTGGGAAGTACGCTCAGACGGGCGCTGACTTCTTTGCTGGCGCTGTAATGCCTGGGGCTGCGTTCAAAAACCTGGGCAATACAGTGGCGGCGCCAGCGGTTGTCTCAGAGACGCTTGGGCAATTGACTGAGGGTACTAAGCTAGAACCGTATGCGCGTATGCTGGGCGGTCTGTTTGGCGGCCGTACAGCCGATATTTTAGAGAACGCCGTGGCTGGTGGTAAAGTTACACCAGAACACGCCAAGGCCGTTGATGCGCTCAGAAAGTACGGCGTGACGCCGACCGCCGGACAAGCGACAGATCACAACAGAATGTTATACGCCGAGGATGGATCCCGCCGGGGCCAGGCGCTCATGGCTGGGGCTGATGACAGTTTCACACAAGCCGCGTTAAATATGGCGGCTCCTCCGGCGCTCAAATCAAAGATCAACTTGCAGCCCGGTGACCATCCGACCGTTGCCATAACTAAAATTGCAGACGGGATCGGTGACGTGATGGACGGCCTGGCCGCGCGCAATAAGATCCCATTGAATGATACTATGGTTGATGGCCTGTCGGCGATCGCGGTCAGCTATAAACGCGCCGTAAGCCGTGGCGCCAAATCACCATTCTTTAAAGCACTGGCCGAAGATCTTAAAGCGCTGCCACCTGGTGCGTCACTCAAAGGCGATGCTTACCAGCAAATACGGTCACAGTTAAGCCAGATGACCAGGACAGATCCAATCACAAAGCAAGCGGCAATTGCTTCGATTAAATTGCTAGACGATGCGATGGAAGCGTCGATCAAGCGCACCGGGAATAAAACAGACCTGGCGCTATATAAACAGTCGCGCGAAGCGTACAGCAATTTGCTGGTGTTAGAGAAAGCTCTGGGACGCAGTGCCGATGACATGCCGACGATTACGCCATCAGGTCTAGCGATGGCATCCAGAGCCAAGGATCTGCGCGCCTACGTGCAGGGCCGCACCACTTTCGATGAACTATTTAGATCGGGTAAAACCGTACTGAAGAAACCGCGTGACAGCGGCACGGTTCAACGCTTTATGGCTCAGTTTGGCAATGCAGCCCCAGCAATGGCGGCGGCATCAACAACAGCGCTTATGGGCGGTGGGCCAGGGGCGGCAGCGGCGGCGGCCGGGCTGGGCATCGCAGCGGCGCCGTTTAGAAACAACG
>Ga0209634_1003247_pt1 | contig 11043 bp, 8 predicted proteins | sample LinPmetageLP40_FD_184043 | JGI IMG/M metagenome (GOLD analysis project Ga0209634, IMG submission 184043) | Marine viral communities from the Pacific Ocean - LP-40 (SPAdes) (version 2) | ecosystem: Environmental > Aquatic > Marine > Oceanic | place: Pacific Ocean | collected 2010-08-26 | reverse complement strand
GTGTTTGGTGTTTGGTGTTTGGTGTTTGGTGTTTGGTGTTTGGTGTTTGGCGGATTTATAATCCATTTGTCCAAATACTATAAACCATCAACTCTAAACCAAGTGATCAATTCTTACTCGCATTGAAAAGCTGCTGCTTTTCTTCTTTGGAAAGACTTTCGTAGCCCGATTGGGAAATTTTATCCAAGATCGCATCTATTTCCTTCTGGTCGGCAACATTAGACATCGTAGATGATGAAGTAGAAGCAGTTGTTTTTGATTTCTTCTTTTTGCCAGACACCGTCATCTTAGGTTGTCTCAAAAAGAAACTTTTAAAGAAATTCATCACTACGATCACCCATCGGCCGATGTCAGTTCCACCCTGCAGTGACTTTATGTATAAATACCCAATTCCTGCACCTCCAAGATGTGCAATATTTCCGCCAGCATTTCCGCCAGTAATTCCTAATAGAGACAACGCTATAAAGAATAATGCAATATATTTAATGCGAACTGAACCAAAGAACAGCAAGTTAACAGCATAGTTGGGTAACAAAGCGGCAGAAGCCACAATTACCGCATTAATTGCTCCTGAAGCTCCAACCATCCCTGGCCCTCCAGAGCGATCAATATAATATGGGATTGCATTGTACATAAACAGGTAAGCAACCGCACCAGCAAGTCCCCCAACTATGAAAATACTGATCAATTTTTCATTCCCTAGGTACTCAATAATCAATCGCCCAAAGAAATAGAACCACAGCATATTGAATAAAATATGCATCAATCCGCCATGATTGAACATGTAGGTGATCATCGTCCATGGTCGTGTAAAGAACTCTCCCATGGTAGGAGGAATCATAAACTGCTTATCAATAGTATAGAACAACTCCCCTATTCCACCTAAATCAGCAATTACATTCAAAATCCCCAATACTAGAAAAATCACTACATTGATGATAATCAACTGTACATGACTGTTGTTAGGTTTGTTGAATGCGTCTTTGAACTCTTCTAATATGCTGTTCCTGCTGTACATATATCTAATATATAGATTCTATCAATTAATAAAAATCTGTGCGCTTCGTCTTCCAATATTGGATCATAATGAATGCAAAGACCATCCCACCTAAGTGGGCAAAGTGCGCGGTGACATCGTTGGGGTTTTGCTTGAATCCCGCATATATGGCATAAGCGCCTAGCCCCATTGCCAAATATTTTGCCTTTATAGGGATTGGCGGAAACAGTAACATCATTTCTGTATTGGGAAATAACATACCAAAGGCCATTAATATACCATAAATGGCCCCAGACGCACCCAACATCGAGCCATAATCGACCCCAGCATTCATTAAGTTTATAGCAATTTGTTTACTCCTATCTATATAATAACTTTCACCAGAGTTTCGATCATATTCATCAATGAAATCATAAACGATTGGCTTTACCCTACCGTCAAAATTCTCCATTATCAATTCACTGAATCCTTGTGGAGTTGGATTGGCCAAATATGTTTCCACATTGTTCTTAGTGGTATAGTTGTCTGCATATTTGATTCCAGAATAAAGCATCCCAGCTCCTATGCCTGTCACCATATAAAAGATTAAGAATTTTTTAGGTCCCCAAAAACGCTCCAACATTGGACCTAGGAATATCAACCCCAGCATGTTGAATAAAATATGCCCAAATCCACCATGAGCGAACATGTAGGTAAAGAATTGGTACGGCTTAAAATTCGGTGAGCCTATATTATATAGAGATAATAAGGATGTCAAATCCATTCCAGCAAACATCTTCTGACCAATAAAAACGACCACATTAATGAGGAGTAAATTTTTAACTACGGGTGACAATCTATTTAGCATAATTATATTTCAAGTTTTTAAGTTCTGGGTTTTAAATTTAAGGTTAACTAAACTTTGAACCTTAAACCTTAAACTTTGAACACAATTTTTATTTAAAACTACTTTCCAAATCAGCTAAGGAAAGTACTGTGTAAGTCACCCTGCCATCTGGTGCGTAATTAGGGCTTTCACAGGCAAACAATTTATCAATCATTGTATGCATTTCTTCTATTTCTAACTTTTTCCCATGTTTCACAGCAGATCGTTTTGCCAGTGATCTGGCAAGATTCTCTCTATTCGAAACAGAGAGTGATGACTGATTTTGCTTAAACTGTTCTATCAGTCCTTCAAATAATACTTTTTCATTGCCTGTCAAAACATCCGCAGGAATTCCATTGATAACGATACTTTGCTTACCAAAGATGTCAAAAATGAAACCTAATGCCTCAATTTCTTCTTTCATGTCGAGAATCATGGCATAATCGGCAGGGCTCAATTCGACATTCTGCGGGAATAAACATTGCTGTGATGCTCCAGAGTGATGTTCAATATATTCTTGATACTGCTCAAACAGAATCCGTTCGTGAGCAGCTTGCTGATCTACCAATAGCATCCCAGACTTTACCTGCTTCACCAGGTATTGATTGTGCAACTGAAAAACAAGCTTACTATTTTCAGCTGACGTAATTGGAAGTTCTGCGGCCTCGTTTTTCCCCAGATCATTTGCTGCACTTTCAATGGTAACAGTCCGTTGAGAACTATCCGTGTCAAAATGAAGCGATGATTTCTCTAGACCGTCATACATTGACTCCCATTGCTCCAGGTTCGATTTTTGTTGTGGAGTGGAGCGGAACTGGGTATAGGCACTGTCTTTAGCAGAAGTTGCTGGAGCCGTGCCGACTTGAATAGCTATTGGTTTATTGAAATTTGTATCAAAATCAAAATCGATACTTGGAGATAAATTATGAGTACCAAGAGCCCGTTTGATCGCAGCCCTGACAATTGCGTATACGGTGCGCTCATCGTCAAACTTAATCTCAGTCTTAGTAGGATGCACATTGACATCGATTCTGGCTGGATCGATATCGATAAAAAGCACATAGAAAGGATAACTTCCTTTTGCAATCAATCCCTCAAAAGCATTGGTGACTGCATGGTTGAGGTAATTGCTCTTGATAAATCGGTTATTCACAAAGAAAAATTGTTCACCCCGGGTCTTTTTTGCTGATTCTGGCTTGCCAATATATCCCTTGACCTTAAGGTGATCCGTATTTTCCTCACAGGAGGCCATTTGCTCTTGATAGTTCTTCCCAAATAAGTTGATAATTCGTTGACCCAACTTGCCAGAAGGCAAATTATACGTTTCCTGATTATTTTGATGAAGCGTAAATCGGATGGTCGGATTGGCCAAAGAGATTCTTTGAAACTCATCCATGATGTGTCGCATTTCTACCGGATTAGATTTTAAGAAATTGCGTCTGGCAGGTACATTATAAAAGAGGTTCTTCACACAAACTGAAGTTCCTTTTTCAGCGGCAACCAATTCTTGTTGCTTCACCTCTGATGCCTCCACTACAATTAATGATCCCAACTCCTGATCAGTAGTTTTCGTACGGATTTCTACTTGTGCTACCGCAGCAATGGAAGCCATGGCCTCTCCACGGAATCCCATAGTTTTGATAGAAAATAAATCTTCTGACCTTCTGATTTTAGAGGTGGCATGCCTTTCAAGACACATTCTGGCATCGGTCTCCGTCATACCTAATCCATTATCCACTACTTGGATTAGGGCTTTTCCAGAATCCTTGACAATAAGTTGGACATCAGTAGCATGGGCATCAATGGCATTTTCGAGCAATTCTTTGACTACCGATGCAGGTCGCTGTACAACTTCTCCTGCAGCAATCTGATTGGCTATCGCATCAGGAAGTAACTGAATGATATCTGACATTCCAGAAGTAAGTGCTTAAATTAAATTTCTCCAGCGTAGAAAATAATACACTGGAATAAATGACGCCATGCCTATGAAAGCAATGTTGCCTAAATATAAATACCCAACAAATCCTCCAAACAAATAGACCACAATAGCAAAGCGCAAGAACCCAGTTTTACCTGTTTCGATGCGGCTTCTTCTAGAAAATGCACCATTGATCCTTGAATGTTCTACTGATCCTGCTACTCCCTGTCTTCTTTCCAACTTCAACTCCTGTCTGATTCGAGAAGTTCGTTGTTCCAAATCTTCCTTCACCTCATCATAATATCTCGGTTCGATATGAAACCGCTGATGTTTAGCGATGCGAAGTATGGATAGGAATCTCATTTTATATAAATTCGTGGATTACAAAAATAGTTGATATTTTAAATTGGTTACGACCATATGATAAAAAATGTTTTCGCAATTGGCTTACTCTCTCTGATCGGATTATTATCCCATTCATTAATAGCGCAATCAATATCAACTAGTCCGCTTACCACGCTTGATGCCAATGAGCAAAAACATTGGGTAGATAGTATCTATGAATCACTCACCTGGAATGAGCGAATTGCACAGCTATTCATAGTGCCAGCTTATTCCAATGGTGACTCCAAGCATCGCAAGGAGCTTCAGCACCTTGTCAAGACCAACAAAATAGGTGGGCTAATCTTCATGCAGGGTGGACCGATGCGTCAAGCACAACTAAGCAACCAACTCCAATCTAATGCGGATGTCCCGCTCCTTATTGGAATGGATCTGGAGTGGGGTCTCAATATGCGATTGGACAGTACACTGCGCTATCCCAATCAACTGACATTGGGAGCTATCACAAATGACACCCTAATTTATAAAATGGGTGCGGACATCGCTCAGCAGATGTGCACAATGGGCGTACACTTGAACTTTGCGCCTGTGGTAGATATCAATAGTAACGAAAAAAACCCGGTGATTGGGTTTCGTTCCTTTGGAGAAGATAAAACGGAGGTTTCTAGTAAAGCATTGCATTACATGAATGGACTTCAAGACGGAAGAGTACTTGCTTGCGCCAAGCACTTTCCGGGTCATGGAGATACTCAATCAGATTCTCATAAGACCCTTCCTGTGGTCAATCGCTCACGTCAGCAATTGGAATCGACCGAACTTTATCCTTTTGGTAAATTGATTGATCAAGGCGTCACATCAATCATGAGTGCACATCTTAGCGTGCCAGCTCTTGATACTATTAAAGATATTCCGACCTCCCTCTCGAAGAAAGCCATCGCTGAGCTTCTTAAAAAGAATATGGCATTTGAAGGGCTTGTGATTACAGATGCACTGAATATGAAGGCAGTAACGAAAAGTTTCCCTGCTGGTAAATTGGAAGTGGCTGCTTTTCAAGCTGGCAATGATTTATTGCTTTTTCCTAAAGATGTGCCGCTAGCAATTAAGGAATTGCGAAAAGCTATGCGAAAGCGCCAAATCAAGAAAGAGCAACTGGAAATGAGTGTCAAAAAAATCCTGATGTCTAAATACAAAGTGGGACTTTCAGACTACCAGCCTATCAATACTGACAATTTACAATTGAAACTACATCAGCCAGAATCTGAGGTGTTGAAGCACAAACTTTATCAGAATGCCATTACCGTTCTTAAAAATGACAATGATTTACTACCCTTTCGGTACATAGACACCACTTCTTACGCTTCTTTATCACTCAATGATCGAGCTCCACTATTTCATGAGAACTTGGGCAAATATGCCAACTTCAATGCTTTCAACAATCTTGAAAACAAAAACTCAGAATCACTCATCAGCAAACTCAAAAACTTTGAAGTGGTCGTCATCGGGGTATTCGGCATGAACAACTCTCCTGGCAAAAATTATGGTTTAAATAACGGAGATATTGACCTAATCCGTCTAATCAGCGAACATAGCAAAGTAATCGTAACCGTGTTTGGCAATCCTTATGCGCTAGCTGCCTTTGATAAGTTTGATCACGTACTTTGTGCGTATGAAAATAATAAGATCACACAAAGTCTAATACCACAGGCACTTTTTGGTGCCATAGATATCGATGGCACATTGCCTATATCCACTGGTAATAATTTCAAACAAGGAATGGGCATTTCTTTGGAAAATATTAAGAGGTTAGGCTCGTCTCCTCCTGAGATGGTCAATATGGACAACCGAACTCTTCATAAAATAGACATGGTCGCACAAGAGGCCATTAGCGACATGGCAACTCCAGGATGTCAAATATTAATAGCGAGGAATGGCAAGGTTGTTTTTGACAAATCTTATGGGCATCACACTTATGACAGTATTCGTCCAGTAACCTCTGAGTCTATTTACGATATAGCATCCATCACCAAAGTAGCAGCTTCCCTTCAAGCTGTGACCTTTATGGAGGAACAAGGACTCATTGATCTTGATAAGAAAATATCTCATTATCTCACTGATCTCAAAGGTTCTAACAAAGAACATATGACCATTCGTGACATTCTCACACACCAGGCTGGACTTTGGCCCTATTTGCCTTTCTGGAAACAAACAATGAACAGTGAGGAACACTTGCCAGAATACTACAACCATAAAGAGGAAAGTGAATTTCCATATTTTGTTGCTAAGGGGCTGTATACTTCAGAAAGCATCCGTGAGAGTGTTTGGCAATGGGTTATTGGATCCAAAGCAAGAAATAAAAGAGAAGATACTCCATACGACTATAAGTACTCAGATATGGGCTATTACATGATGCATCGCCTAACCGAAAAAGTCCTGAATCAACCTATGGAAGACTTCCTCACTCAAAACCTTTATGAACCACTTGGACTCACTACGTTGGGGTATAATCCTTTGGATCGATTCTCTAAGAGTCGTATCACTCCCACCGAAAACGATTCTACTTTCAGAATGTCACAAGTTTGGGGGACTGTTCACGATCAGGGAGCTGCACTATTTGGAGGCGTGGCTGGTCATGCAGGCCTTTTCAGCAATGCAAGAGACCTTGCCACTCTCATGCAAATGCACTTGCAAGGAGGGAGCTATGGTGGGCAGAAGTACTTTAAAAAAAGTACCTTGGGGAAATTTACTCCACAGCAGTTTGATCACTATAATAGACGAGGGGTTGGCTGGGACAAGCCGCTACCAGGAGCTTGGTATGGTCCAACTTCAGAATATGCCTCTGTTGAGACATTTGGACATACTGGCTTCACAGGAACTGCAGTTTGGGTAGATCCTGCCTTTGATTTGGTCTTTGTATTTTTATCGAATCGGATATATCCAGATGCGAATAATCGAAAACTCATACAGAACAATATCCGTACAAGGATACAAGATTTGGTGTATCAATCTATATGGGAATACAGTAAGTATCATTGATTGAATTTTTAGTATCAACTTAGTGTTGTGAAAGTTGCTTGCAGCTGATTATTACAAGTATTACAAATCAGACTTAATAATATATATATGAAGATAGGCATTGTATGCTATCCTACTTTTGGAGGTAGCGGAGTAGTCGCCACAGAACTTGGCAAAGGTCTGGCAAAAAAAGGCCATCAAGTGCACTTTATCACCTACTCTCAACCAACGAGGCTCGGTTTTTTCAATGAGAATTTATTCTATCATGAGGTAGATATCAGAAGTTATCCGTTATTCAAATATCCTCCATATGAGTTAGCACTAGCAAGCAAAATGGTAGATGTTGTGAAATTTGAAAAACTAGACCTTTTACATGTGCACTATGCTATACCACATGCTTCTTCAGCCTACATGGCAAAGCAAATACTTGCCACTGAGGGCATCCATATTCCAGTTATTACTACCCTACACGGTACAGATATTACCCTTGTGGGAAAAGACGCATCTTATGAGCCTGTTGTCACATTTAGCATCAATCAGTCAGATGGCGTCACTTCTGTGTCTGACGACCTTAGAAAAGACACCTATGAGCATTTCAAAATCACCAAGGATATTGAAGTGATTCCAAACTTTATCGACTTGGAAAGGTTCAAAAAACAGAAAAAGGATCATTTCAAAAAAGCAATTTGCCCAGATGGAGAAAAGCTGATCGTGCATACTTCCAATTTCAGAGAAGTGAAAAGAGTGGATGATGTCATTAAAGTATTTTCAAAAATTGTGAAGGAAGTACCTGCAAGACTTCTACTTGTCGGAGATGGGCCAGAGAGGAATAATATGGAGCTTCTTTGCAGAGAATTAAATGTTTGTGATGCTGTAAGGTTCTTGGGTAAACTTGAAGCAGTAGAAGAAGTACTTTCAGTTGCAGATTTGTTTATAATGCCTTCTGAAAAAGAGAGTTTTGGACTTGCCGCATTGGAAGCAATGGCCTGTGAAGTGCCGGTCATTTCAACAAATGCTGGGGGTATTCCTGAACTAAACATACACGGAGAAACTGGATTTTTGAGCAATATTCGAGATATAGGTGATATGGCAAAAAATAGCCTATTTATTCTTCAAGATGATCAATTACCCAAGTTTAAAGAAAAAGCATTGAGTCGTGCATTGGAATTTGATATCACTGCAATTCTACCAAAGTATGAGAATTTTTATCAAGAAATTTTACATTCTAGCACTGTCTTAACATAAATAATTTATTATTTCTACTTGCAATAGAACCATCTAATATATTAAATTGTGTAAATAGTACTTGGAATTATTCTTATGTCAAAAAAAGAATCTAACAATAATAACATAGAGCATAGTGATACTATCACCATGTTCAAAAACCCAATCTTGGAAAAATTGAGTCGAACTCATGTGTCGATTCCGATTTCTATCTTCTTCCTTTATTCAGGAGCACTTCTGTATTGGAGCGTGGATAGTGTTCATCTAAGTATTTCCACCATATTGGGATTGTTCTTTACTGGTTGGTTAAGTTTCACGTTGGTCGAATATCTAGCGCATAGATATGTATTCCATATGAGTGTACATAATAAGCTGAGGAAAAAACTGCAGTATGCCTTCCACGGTGTGCACCATGATTATCCAAAGGACAAAGATAGGTTGGCAATGCCGCCTATTATGAGCGTCACGTTCTCTACTATCTTATTATTTGTCTTTAAGCTATTTATGAATGGCTATGTGTTCGCTTTTTTACCAGGTTTCTTGGTAGGATATGCAATGTACTTGTTGGTACACTACATTGTTCATTCATTTCCCCCTCCCAAAAACTTCTTTAGAAAACTTTGGATCAATCACAGTATCCATCATCACAAAGATGACTCGATAATATTCGGAGTTTCCTCACCACTTTGGGATTATGTATTCAGAACGCATAAATAAAAAAGGAGTGCAAAGCACTCCTTTTTTATTGCCTCAACCCAAACTAAGTATTTTTAACAGGCTACATATTTCATAACAACTATAAGATTACCTTCTTCGAATATCTCATCAATCGATATTTAACCATTTGAACCAACGCTCTCCATAGTCTACTACTATTCTTTTCTGATGTTGTTCTCACGGTTGGTTCTTTTCTCACGGTTGATTCTTTCCCTTCCATTATTGACATATTCTTAATACAAAATTAGCTAAGAGCACTAAGCCTTTTGTGGCAATAAAAAACCAGATATTACATACGTAGAGAATATTGAAAAACTCTTACTACTAGCATAACACGATTTTTTCAATGACAATTCAGATCAATTCTAAAAATTTGGATTTTCTGTTGAATGCCAACCGATTATCCAAATAAATTCCTATAATTAGGTAAACATCTATCCACTCAAAAGACAACGTATATGACCGCCAAAGCCAAAGAGAAAAAGATTTTTGTGTTAGACACTTCCGTCATCATATTCGAACATATTTCTATTATGAATTTTGACGAACATGACGTAGCCATACCGATAACGGTACTCGAAGAATTGGATAATTTCAAAAAAGGAAATGACAGCAAAAACTACGAAGCAAGGGAATTTACAAGGCTTCTGGATAAGCTAGCTAAAGATCAAATGCTCCAGAAATGGAATCCTTTGAATGGTAGTAAAAAGGGCAAATTCAAAGTACTCATGTCCGTTTCTAGTAAGATAGATGCTACGAAGGTTTTCGATGAAGGTAAGGCCGATCATAGAATCTTAAACTCTGCGCTTAAGCTTCAAGAAGAGGAAAAAGATAAAAAAGTCATTCTAGTTACCAAGGATATCAATCTCCGGCTCAAAGCCAAATCTCTTGGTCTGAATGCAGAAGATTACAATACAGGTAAGGTCAAAAATGTCAACTCTCTTTATACTGGAAAAGCAACACTTGATAAGGTATCTCCTGACAAAATTAATGAGCTATACGATAAAGGGAAATGTCCTGTAAATGATATTGTTGAAGATTTCAAACCAGACAATAACGGCTACTACATTCTCAAAAGCGGGAAGAAATCTATTCTTTCATTCTACAATCCGATCACACAAGATCTAGAGCATGTTGAGAAAAGAAGCGCACATGGCATAAAACCTCGGAATGCAGAACAAGCTTTTGCGATTAATGCTATTCTAAATCCAAATATTAAGTTGGTGAGTATGCAAGGAGTGGCTGGAACAGGGAAAACACTCATAGCTCTTGCTGCCGCGCTAGAACAAAAACGAGAATTCAAACAAATATACCTGGCGCGACCTATTGTCCCATTAAGTAATAAAGACATCGGATATTTGCCAGGAGATATCAAATCTAAGCTCAATCCTTACATGGAGCCGCTTTGGGACAATCTCAAATTTATTCAGAATCAGTATCACGAGACTGACAAAGAATATATGAAATTGACTGAAATGGTCAATCTTGAAAAGCTGGTAATTACGCCATTAGCATACATAAGAGGACGAAGTTTATCCAATATTATTTTCATAGTAGATGAGGCTCAAAACTTGACACCACACGAGGTGAAGACCATTATCACTAGAGCTGGTGAGAATACTAAAATCATATTCACTGGGGACATTCATCAAATAGATACACCTTATCTGGATTCTCAAAGTAACGGCCTGTCATATCTCATTGATCGTGTGAAAAATCATGAATTATACGCGCACATAACACTAGAGAAAGGTGAGCGATCTGAGTTGGCCAATATCGCGAATGAGCTTCTGTAGAGAAAAGTATTTCAGATAGGCAAGAAGGAGGCTGTCTCAAAAGTCTAATCGTCATTCAGAATCAGCGCGAAGCGAAGATGAAGAATCTTGTTTCAGTACAATGAGACTCTTCGGGCTGCGCCCTACCATTGACAGATTTTGTAAAATGTTGTAAATGAGCAAGTTGCATTTT
>Ga0209634_1003244_pt1 | contig 11049 bp, 4 predicted proteins | sample LinPmetageLP40_FD_184043 | JGI IMG/M metagenome (GOLD analysis project Ga0209634, IMG submission 184043) | Marine viral communities from the Pacific Ocean - LP-40 (SPAdes) (version 2) | ecosystem: Environmental > Aquatic > Marine > Oceanic | place: Pacific Ocean | collected 2010-08-26 | reverse complement strand
GATAATGACAGTTTTTACTTTGGTCACATATTCAAAATTCTACAAAAAAAAAACTGTCATTATCCGCTGGTAGAGTGCAAAGTGTAGTATTAAGATTAGTAACAGAAAGAGAGAAGGAGATAGAAAAATTTAGTAGTCAACAATATTTTAAAACAAATGGTTTATTTGTTTCTAGTAAAAACACCCAACTTAAAGGTGATTTAGATACAAATATTGAATCATCAGAAGATAATCTGGATTTTTTAGAATATTGTAAAGAATGTAAATATGTTGTGCATGATGTTAAATCTAAAAAAACAACTAGAAAACCGTCTGCACCATTTACCACATCTACATTACAACAAGATGCTAGTAATAGATTCAAAATGTCTCCTAAGGTAACCATGAGAGTTGCACAAACTCTTTATGAATCTGGTCATATTACTTATATGAGAACTGATTCGGTGATATTATCCGAAGATGCATTGCAAATGATAGGTGATGAAATTAAATCAAATTATGGTGATAATTATTTAAACATTACACACTATAAAGGTAAATCAAAAAATAGTCAAGAAGCTCACGAAGCTTGCCGTCCATGTAAAATGAGTTTACATAATTTAAATGATGATGAATCTATGGATAATAACTGTAAAAAACTTTATAAGTTAATATGGAATAGGACGATTGCTAGTCAAATGGCACCAGCAAAGGTAACAATTTTAACTACTAAAATTAATGTAGGAGAGTCAGAATACAAATTTATATCTAAGCAAGAAACTTTAGACTTTGATGGTTATCAACGAATATATAAAGCTAATATTGAAGATAATGATAGTGATTCTGACAATGAAGTCACCGATAAAATTATAAAATTAAACGTTGGTGATGAGGTTAATTATAACACAATAAATTCTATTCAAAAATTTTCAAAACCTCCACATGCTAGATATACTGAAGCTAGTTTAGTAAAAAAATTAGATGATTTAGGTATAGGTAGACCAAGTACATATTCAAGTATGGTTTCATTAATTCAAGATAGAAATTATGTAGAAAAAAAGGACCTACCTGGCGTTGAAAAAGACTATAGTATTTATAAGTTAGAAAATAATAAATTGGACGAAAAAATTGGTAAAACTAAAATAGGTGGTGACAAGCAAAAATTAATACCAAATAATATAGGAAACATTGTAGTAGATTTTTTAATGAAACATTTTAGTGAAATAATGGATTATGAATTTACAGCTAGTATAGAAAATAAATTAGATAATATTTCTACAGGAGGTGATAATTGGGTTGATGTTGTTAGATATTTCTATAATATATTTAATCCGAAAATAACTTTAGTCAAAAGTTTATCTTCTAAAGAAAAAGATAGATACGAACGCCTTTTAGGTATAGACCCTAATACTAAATTAGAAGTATACACTTACATTGCTAAATATGGTCCTGTAGTACAATTGAGAAATCCTAATGGAGAACATAAATTTGCCCCATTAAAAGATATAAAAATGAATAATGTTAAATTAGATTATGCATTAGAACTTTTAAAATATCCTAAAGAATTGGGTGAGTATAAAAATAAAAAAATAATTTTAAATACTGGTAAATTTGGTAAATATCTTAAATTTAATAATAAAAATTATTCTATTTTAGAAAATAAAGATATTGATTTAAATGACGCAATTACTATTATTGTAAATACCAGTAATAAACCCAAAGAAAGTAATATTCTAAAAACAATAAATAAAGATATTATAATCAAAACTGGTAAATTTGGTAATTATATATCATATAAAAATAAATTTAATGTAGCCCTATATAATAAGGATTATAATAAACTCAATGCTGAAGAATGTATGGTTTTAATAAAACAGAAAAAAATGAAGAGTCAAAATAAAAAATAAAAATATTATATTATATTAATTGGAATGAATATTAACTATTTGTTATTAGGAGCAATAATATTGTTATTTTTTTTAATCATTAATAAATATAAACTTAGTCTTAGTGATAATACTGATATGTCCCCTATATTATATTCAAAAGATAATTCTATAGTAATAAAATTACATACAAAAGAAACATTTGTAACAGGAGTAATAGATAAAGATGATGTTACAGTTCAAACTAATATAGAATCTTATAATAGTAATGGTACTAATTATAGAGGAAATCAAAATAAAACTATAAATGGGCATGTGTGTCAAAAATGGACAAGTCAATTTCCACACAAACATTTTGAAACACCAGAAGATAATAAAAATAAAGGATTAGGTGACCATAATTATTGTAGAAATCCAGATAATGACTCATCTATATGGTGTTATACTAATAATCCTAATATTAAAAAAGAATATTGTAAACCTTTGAACAATGATAAATTAATGATTTCAAAAGATGATATAGGTAAAACTTGGACGTTAGATTATGATAAATTAAGCGAAGTTATCAAAAATAGTTGTCATAATCTAAAAGATTGTAATAAAATAAATGGTGAAATTATTTGTAAAAAAAATGGAAAAGATTTTAAAGTAAATGATGAAATATATACCAAGTGTACTACAACTGATTTAGTATCTATTATTAACAATGAATGGAAAACTATCCCTAATAGAAAAATTTTATTATTAGATATAACCAAGCCAGAAGATTTTAAGGTTTTGGTAAATAACTTACAAAAATGGGTTAATAATGCCAATAAAACTCAACTAAAAGTTTGGAAATCAATATTTATAGATCAGTTTAAAATAAAACTTAAAACACGAAATACTATAGCATACAAAAGTCATTCTCATACTAAATTAAACGAGCTTATAGAACATCTAAAATTATTAGATTTAACTACATATAATCGAGTAAAAAGTAATATAGGTTATAGTGAAGAAAAAATAAAAGATATAAAAGATAAATTAGTTGATATTAATACAAAGAGACAACGAAACAAAACTCATCACGATGAAACCGGTATCCGAATAAAATTAATTTTACAAATCATTAATGCGATATTAAAAAATTACAAACAAATATTTTATGACAAAAATACTACATTTTATGATACTGATAAGTGTAGAGATATACACCAACCAGATACAATAAATCTACAAGATAATAATATTTATGATTTATCTAAAATTAATGGCAGTTGTCCAGATAATTATTATCTATCTGGGACCAGATTTGAACAAGGTTGGCAATATAAAACATCCAATAAACAAGTTCATCAGATTAATACTTGTTGTCCTTTAAAACGAAAAGAAAAAAATTGTAAATTAGTGAATGGGGAAGTTATTGGTAAATCAGAAATCGGAGATACTAGTAACATATTGGATAATATAGTAAAAATTAAACCAGTACTATGCCCACCATATAAATATGCTAAATCTATAAATTATAAAGTAGGTTTATCAGGACTATTAGATAATACAGATGTTGCTATAAGATGTGGTTCAAAATATAATAAATATTTAAAGTTTAGTAATTCAACTATGAGTTTAGGAAGTATTGATGGGTCACCTAGCGCAGATGAAATATTTAATATATCAAAAGTTGGCAATGATGAAAACAATACTTATTATAGTATTAAACATATAAAGGAAGATAAATATATTGTAATCAATAGAGAAGTTAATGGAAACCATTTAGTGGATATTAATGATACTAAATGTAATACAGATGGTACAATAAATACTGCTGGATTTTGTCATTTGTTTCAATTTAAAAAAAGTCCGATAAGAAGTGATTATTATGAAATTTATTCTTATAGTAAATCTTTAGATAATAATCCTAAATATTTGTACTGGTCCGATACTAAAATAAATCCTAATAAGGTGTACAATGGAATAGATAATGTTTATGATAATAAGTTTGAAACTGGTTTTAAACAATGGTGGAGTGTGAACGTAATATCTACATATAGTAGAATCATAGTATCGGGTGCATGGATGCGAGAAGGATTAGATAATACAGAAAGTTGTGAAATAAAACTTGAAATAATAGATAATACGAAAACTTCTAGTAACATTTTATATGATAAATTATACCTACCAAAAGCACCTAATAAATATGGTGATTTATATTTTGAAATTGATATACCAAAAGTAGATAAATATGGCGCTAAGTTAGAAACAAATAATAAACAACTCAAATTATCCTACTCACTCGGAGTAGATACTAATAAATTAATTATAAGAAATACAACAGTTACATGTGAACATAGAGACTATAAAATAGCTACATATCGTAAAAGTGATGCTGGTATCCTTGGTCTTAGACAAACGGGGTTTGAATTTATGTTGGAAGGTTTAGATAAAGATTTAAGACAAGAAGTATTATGTTGTGATGGTGGTATGAACGAAGGTTCCATTGAAGAAAAAGATGGTAAACTTGAACGTACCCCATGTAAAGTAATAGACCAACCAATATCTAATGGATTTTTAAAAATCTACTTTATTTCTTTAAATAAAGTAGATGGTCGATGCCCAGAAAATTCATATTTAAAATCTTTACAGTTTATTAAAGAAGGGGATGAACTTAAACAAAGAATAACATGTTGTGATACCAATTTACCTGATATGTCAGAGATTAATCGTGATGAAACCATATCAACTAACGATAATGAAGCCATTGGTACTTATAAAAAATATAGTAGTATACAAGATATTCAGACAGATTATAAGATTAACACTGATTATCCTAGTATAGCTCCAGAACCGCCTAATTTACCTGACGAAACTCTTACTGTACCCCATTTTAAGAAAAGAACTATAGATGAAACGCTTCCGCAAAAATTAGATTATGAACTTGACACACCATTTTGTCATAAACATCATTATTTAGAAAATGACCATAGAGATTCAATTCATTCGGATATTATAGAAGAAGAATGTTTTAATTCTGATGGACAACCTAAACCAAATTTTATTAAAGATACAAATGTATTAGAATTATATATTGGTAGTAATAATACATGGTTAAATGATAATTTAAAAATGAGTAAATCACAAAAATTATTAGCTAATTTAATATATTATAAAATTAAAGGTTTTAGTAAGATTAATGTAGATATAGAATCTATGTATAAACATTTTAATATTGATATTGATATTACAAATTCTAATCATGATAATAATTATGGCGAATTTACTTCTGATACTAAAAATGATGTTAATTTATTTAGTGTTAACACGTGATAAAGTAGTTATTTGATAAATATTTTAATAAATAAAATATTATATAATATTAAATGGTATATAATATTTTATATTTTTTTTGTATAATATTTTTATTTATAAATTTATATAATAGTAATTTAGATAATAAAACTAATTTAGCATACTTGTATATTAGTATACTAATATTAATACTAATATATATATCATTAGATAAAATACCAAATATTGAAAATTTTTCAGTGTATGATACTACTACTAATTTGTTGTCTATTAATTCTAGTATAGAAGAAGAACAAGTGCTAAATTTAGATAATTTAGTATCCTTAAAAAGTTATAACGATAAGTATTTATCTACAGAAACTAATGGAAATCTTAGGTGGAATAATCAATTAATAGGTAATTACGAAGAATTTATTATGACAACATTAGAAGATAAAATAGTATGCATTAAAGGTAATAATGACAAATATTTATCCGTTAGATGTGATGGACATGTGTCATGTGATAAAGAAACGATAACAGATACAGAGAAATTTGTTTTAACTATGCATAATGGTTATTATTCATTACTGAGTTACTATAAGAAATATATAGGAGTTGATAATGATAATAATATTCGATGTAATAGTGATATAATTACAGTTAATGAAAAAATAGATATAATTCGTAAACCAAAAAAAGTAGAAATATCTAATAGTAATACAAATAAATTAAATATTGATGCACATTTAAAACAGGTTAATTATGGTGATATTATTTATTTACAATGCAATGCTTTAGATAATAAATTTTTAACAGGTGGTAGAGGTACATCTGTAATACCTGCTGATTCTAGACATAATCGACCTGAATTACCTAACGATACTTTAGCTATATTATCAGACACTGCATACAGTGGTTCAGGACTAACTGGTGGTAACCAACTTTTTGTTAAAAAATCTGTTCCGGATTTAACTAACATTAATAATAATAATTGGTATCATGGTTGTACGGATGGTTATGACCAAGGTTTTTATGTTAAATATTGGACATATCCTAATATTAATAATTTTAGTAATATAAAGGTAGAACAACTATTGAACTCCGATAAAACCGAAATTATTAGAAATAAAATGATTAATTGGGATTGGAAATATTCAAATATAATTAACTTAAATCAAAACAATAAGGTTATTTTAGAAATTACTTGTATATTAAAAGTAGATGTGTCTAAAAAATATATATTTAATCTTGAATATAATAATGCTGTCAAATTAAACATAAATAATAACCTTATTATTGATGAATGGTCGGATAGTGGAACCTTTTTACGATATAGTAATTCTAATTCAGTCTACCGAACAAAAAATTCGAAAGAAGTATATTTGAAAAGAGGTTATTACCCTTTAAAAATTCATTATTATGAAAATACGGGTTCCGCTGTTCTTAAATTAAAATGGAATTTAAATAATAATTTCGAATTTATTAATACAAATAATCTAATATTAAATAAGCATAATAATTCTAGTTGTACTAAAACTATTGAAGTTTTACATGATCACGTGTTGGTAGGATTATATTATAATTTTAATTATGAAACTAGTCAAAAAGTTATTAATCTTCATGGTCATAATGATGATTATAAAAAATTTGGTTCTATACCAAATATAGTATTAAAAAAGGGAATACATAATTTAGACCATCCAAATATTAAATTAAAATCTTTAGATGATTTAGGTAAGAGGCTAGGTTCTATCAAAATAATAAAATTACCTAAATTTAGAACAGTTGAAAAGGATTATGGTGGTATGAATCAACAAGTATTTACTACTAATGAAAAGGGTAATTTATTAGAATGGATAATACGTTCTGAAGTAGGTAGTGATAAAAGAACAGATAAAGATACTAAGCATGGTCAACCAATTAAATACAATGATATTATTTATTTACAGTCGAATACTTTAGATAATAGATATTTGTCAGGTGGGATAATAGATACACAACAATTACCATATAGTAATAATGAAAATGAAACTATTGCAACAGTTGGTAATCACTATGACGCTAAATATTTAGAATGGAAAATAATGTCAGATTTAAAATCAAATAATAATGATTTCGTTGCAAAGGTAAATGTAAGATACAATCAACCAGTATATTTACAGTCTGTATTCATTACTGATAGATATTTATGTGGTGGACGGCATGGATTTGTTTTTGATAATGTAGATGATATACATAGTAATGTATATATGACTAGTAACACAGAAGGCATTAATGAATTATCCTGGATAATTAGAGACAAACGAGGAGATGGAAGACGTCTTGCAAATACTAATTGGCCTTTATGGGAACACCAACCTGGAATTATAGGTATTAATAATTGGAAAAATATGTTCACTGCTTCTTCTTGTAAAAATTATTCACCATATTCTGGTAATAATAGAAAATCTATAAATTCTAAAAGTAATGATATTTATTTTGGTGAAAGTTGTATAGATTATAATTCGGATAATATTAGTTCAAGTTGGAAAGTAATAAAAAGTGAGACTGGTTGGACAACTGGTGATGGGAGATGTAATAATCAATTTTTAGTTGTAAATTTGGGGGTGGAACAATATGTTGACAAAGCTATTATGTATCCAGGTTCTGAAGGTGAAGTTAAATTTTTCAGTATAAAATTAGCAAAAAAAGATGGTGTATTTTTAGATTTTGGTACAAGATTTGAAACTAATTTTGTAAATAGTTGGATAAAATCCAATACAGAAGTTTATATTACAAATAGTGTCACTAAAAAACCATGGATGGTTAGTTGTATCCTTGGAAGTATTAGATGTCCTTCTACTTCTATAAAAATAGTAGAAGGTAATGAAATAACTACTAAAAAATTAGATAGTAATAGAACAAACGAAAGATTTAAATTAAAAACATTTAGCACTCTTAGTAATGATATAGTTGCGATTCAAATTAATAATAATGGATATATTAAAGCCAAATCTAATCGAAAAGATATAGGTATTAGTATATTAGCAAGTGATATAGAATTACCTGTTTTATGGGTTGAAGAAAGATTTAAATTAGAATACATTAACGGATTTATGGCTATAAAAACTCATTATGGAACATATTTAGCCATGAATTCTATACATGGAGAAAAAAAATTAGTTCAAAAATCTATAGTAACTCCAGATAGCGAATGTTTATTTGATTTTAATAAAACAAATGGTACAAAAGTTATAAAACAATACCAATTTAATATTAAATCTAAATTTCAATACATGAAAATATTACCTATAAGTAGTATTAATAAGTGTTCATTAAAATTAGATTTAATAGACCTTTTGATTCTTTGTATATTAGACAATATGATTAAAAATATATATCAAAGAATCAAAACATCATCCTGTTTTAATTATAAAAATGGTAAAATATCAAAATATCCTATGGGTGAAACATGTAGTTATGGTAATTATACTGGTGAAAAATTAGAAAGAAATAGTTTTGGTGGTTGGATGCAGGGCTCAAAAGATAGTTCACCTTTTATACTTATTGATACCATGAAAGAACAATTTATTAAAGGTGGTATAATATATAATAGAGATGACGAAGATGAACTAAAAGATGATACATGCGATTCTTGTTCAAATTATGTCAAAAATTTCAATGTTGAAATAGCAGGAAATAATAAAGTATTTAGATTACATTCTAAACATCAAACTAAAGTAACTGATACCAATGAACCATTTAATGAACAAATTGGAAAAAATGGTAGATATAGATTTAACATTATGAAAGAAAATGTTAGATATATAAAATTAATTTTAACTAAATGTAACAATAATTGTAGTATGCGATTAGATATTTTTTAAGTTTTATATGAATAATTATTTAATTACTTAGAGTTTAAGTTTAGAAACCCATAATATTGCATATCTTATTTATGATAGATTTAAACATACATTTATTTATAAAAAATCATGTTTGTTATCATTTTTACAACACCATTAAAGATTTTAATAAATAATATCTTATTTAGAAGCTATGAAACAAACTTGTCACACTATTTTAAATATAGATACTTCATCTGATAGTAATTTTATCTTTTTCTCTAAATCTAAAGATACACAAAAACATGTCTTTATTTCTTCAATTTAATTATTCATTAGTCTTAATAATAAACATTCGTTATTATTAAAATTAATATTATTTATGAATTACGCTTACTTCTATTATTCCAAATATTTTGACAACCTATATTACAAATTTCATGATTACTATAATCATACAGTGTACTTTCATTACATTTATTCATTAAATTAAAGTTTACACATTTATTTCTTTTAGTATCTTTAGGGGGAAGTTTTGGATATTTACTTATTGTTTCACAACATAAATTTGCACAATCACTTTTAGATGGGGGTTGCTTATACTTTTTAGTTTCACATTTATTATTCATATAGTTAATATTTTTTAGATGAGAATCCACTTCAATATTATTTAAATATCCTAGATGGTCACCACAATTCGGCCAAAGTCCAGTATTACAACAACCAGATAATTTAGGATTTTCTAAAGGTTTAGGCTTTTGTTGATGTATGTTTGGTAAACAATCACCTGAATATGAAGGTCTAAATGGTATTAAATTTTTTCTATAACAATTTGATTGATTCGGTATTCTTCGTTCATATAGTTTTTCAGAAAATTTATTATCATTATTTATATTACAAATATATATTGGTTGGAACTGTTTATGCATTGCGGTATCTATATTTATACCATGGAGATTTTTAATTGGTATATTTGTATCATTATCTTTAATCAATGTATCCATATTCATATTATAGTAATACATTATTTTTTATACAATTTATTTTTTTGTTTTGATTTTTTTCGTTTATTTTGTTTTTTCATATTCTTAATGTTTGATTTAGATTTACTTCTAACAATACGTTTTTTTGCTGAACGTTTTTTCTTTTTCTTACCACCACCAAGTTGTGGTTTAGGAAGTGTGGCTTCACATTTTTCAATACCTGTACCACTTGTATTTTTTGTATTCTTCCAATTTTTTTTTGTTGAACAATAATGTTTAACAATAGGACGAATTTCTACGGGTAATACTTGAGAAAACCCTGAAGCATCTTCGCATTTTTTACCATTTTTTAATGATAAACTATAATCCAATTGATTTGGACATACCTTATTTTCTTCATTTTCTCCTTGGATGATTGTTACTTTATTATCTGTATCATGATTTTTAATAACATAAGTTTTTCCTCCTACTTTTATTTCAGAACTATCAGTTGGTTCGGTTGAATCTGATTGTGGTATATCTATAGGACTAGATTGTGGTATATCTAAAGAAACTAATTTAGGTGTATCGCCTGAAAGATGTGTAAGACCATCAGTATTAGGAGATGGAGATATATTTAAAGGTAAATCTGAGAATTCACTTACTTGAATATTAGATATATCTGATGGTAAATTTGAACTAGATTTACTTAATTCTTTTCTCATAGGATATAATGAATTATATGTTTTGGGAGATACGTCTGGTGGTGATAATGGTAATCCAGAATTATCCATCGGAGATACGTCTCTAGGTGATAATGGTAATCCAGAATTATCCATCGGAGATACCTCTGGCGGTGATAATGGTAATCCAGAATTATCCATCGGAGATACCTCTGGCGGTGATAATGGTAATCCAGAATTATCCATCGGAGATACCTCTGGTGGTGATAATGGCAGTCCCGAATTATCCATTGTAGTTGGCAGTCCAGAATTATTCATCGGAGATACGTCTGTCGGTGATAATGGCAATCCAGAGTTATTGTGTGATGGTGGATGTGATGGTAAACCAGAATTATCCATTGTAGTTGGTAATCCAGAGTTATTGTGTGATGGTGGATGTGATGGT
>Ga0209634_1003242_pt1 | contig 11054 bp, 15 predicted proteins | sample LinPmetageLP40_FD_184043 | JGI IMG/M metagenome (GOLD analysis project Ga0209634, IMG submission 184043) | Marine viral communities from the Pacific Ocean - LP-40 (SPAdes) (version 2) | ecosystem: Environmental > Aquatic > Marine > Oceanic | place: Pacific Ocean | collected 2010-08-26 | reverse complement strand
GCAATGGTGATGTACTTTGGGGTAATGACTTTGATGCTGAAGATGTGTATGATACTGATGACTATTTATTTGTAAGTAATTATAGTTGTAGAGATTGTAATGCTTCATATGAAGTATGTCATGGAAAGAAAGAAAATGAATAGTAAAAAAATGAAACCAATAAGAAGAAAAGCAAAGCATATACTTGTTGAATGGCTACAATCTTTGTTGTCTAAACAAGAAGCGAGTAAGATTAATTATAAAAATGTATTTGATTTTATTCCTAATCAAACTCACTACTATGATAGACAAGAACAATTTAGACTACAACCTTGGTCTTATAAATGGATAGTAAAAAAATTAAAACGCAATCCAGAGTTGACAATAAACGATTTAAATGCTATGTTACAACCAACTGAAAAACAATTAAGAAGAATGGATAATATATTATAATGCCAAGTAAAGAAATGTTTAAAGGTGTTGCTTACGATAGCTTAGATAAGCAAGTAGATGGAACACATTACAAAGGTATGAAGATACAACCTGCTCATTTTATAAATGAGAATCAATTACTTTTTGCAGAGGGTAATGCTATTAAATACATTTGTAGGCATAAGCTAAAAGGAAAACAAAAAGATATAGAAAAAGCTATTCACTATTTAGAAATGATATTGGAGAGAGACTATGACTAATGAATCACAAATAACACAATTAGAAAAAAGAGCAAGAGGTTTTAGAAGAATTATCTCAGCATTAAATGATTTACCTATGTATGGTATTAATCCACACTTAGATAAAATACTTCATGTTAAGATTGATGCATTGAAAGACCATCTTAAATTAAAGATAACACGAAACAATAATAAGTTAAATGAAATGTATACTGAAAGTATAGATAGTTTAGCTGATGATGATGGACAACAAGGAGAAGTTGCACCTGTTGTTATAGAAGAGATACATAATAAAAGTATTCCATCGCCTGATGATAGAATGAATTTTCCAAAAGATTAAGTATGATATTAACTAAAGAAAATCAAGAGAAGTGGGATAAAGCTAAAGAATTACATAATGAAAAAATGGAACAGAGTACTGATATGTCTTATGAAAATGAATCTGAAGCACCTAGTCCTATGGTTAATATATCATTAAGAGAATATGATAAATTAAAAGAACATCAAAAATTTATAACTGATAAAGATTTAATTAATTGTATTGATAAGATTGAAGAACTTGTTCGTGCTTTAAGAAAACATATAATAAGGACAGATGTATGACAAATATTGTAGGATTAAATGGTAAGAATATTAAACCACCTGAAGAGAAACCAGTTTATAATTTAAGAATTTGTTTAATTGGGTCGGATGATTTAGATATTAAAAGAGTAGAAACATTTGGTGTTGCTGAAGATGGTTTCTTTATGGTTAAATCTTTAGACAATCCTAAGTTTCCTATCTTTATGACTAGCCCTGTTAGGATTAAAACTATTGAAACATATAAAGAAGGTGATACTCCTATGACTAAACTTAAAAGCGAGAAAACCGATGATGACTTTCTTGTTGACTTATTGAAAGAGAAACATGAAAACCAATCGAAAACTTAAACAAAAGAAAAGAACAAAAAGAAAAGAAGCACACCTGATGGGCTTCAAATTAATCATAAATAATCAAGGACAATTTATTACTGAGTTATCTAAATATCCTTTAGATAAAATACATCTTCATTTTAAAAAAGAAAATGCTGGTGTAATAAAAGCTTTGTTAAGAGAGTGTGATGCTAAGTTTGGTATGTTGTCTGAAGACTTAGAAAAAATTGCTTCAGATGTTTTTCATTCTTAAATTATTTGTTCTGGAGTACACATATACTTAGTTGCTAACTGAGCAGCATTAACATCTTCAATTGTTTGCGTATTTAAAAGTTGTTCAGATATTTTTAAAGCTGATATAGTACAATCTTTCCATGAGTTATACTCAGTTTGTATTTGTACTGGTGGTAAACATTGGTTGTTTACAAAAGAACATAGACTCATTGTCAATATAAATTTCATTTATTTTCCTTTCTACCACATTTACATCGTGGTGCAAATACTTTAGATAATATTAATTTTAACCACCTCATTCTATTATAATCTTTCTAATACTTTTTTCACCCATATAAATTTCTGTTTCTGCTTTTGATTTTATACATTGATACTCTACACTTTTACTATTATTATTACGCATTGCAATTCTTTTTCCTTTCAAACATTTAGACATAGATTCTTGTATTCTATGTTCTTTAATTTCTCCATTAATAATCATTAATAAAGCTACAACTATTTCAACCATGTCCATTACCATTTGCTCTTACTTTATCTTTTATTTTTTCAATATCTTTTAAAGCTTTTTCTAGTTGTTTAGTTACAAATTCTATGTTAACTTTATTATGCATCATATCTTCTATTCTCTTTTCAATCTTCTCTACTGTTTTATATAAATCTTCAAGCAACATAAATTGTTCTTGGTCAGTCGGCAACTGCTCAGACTTTTTAAGCAAGTCTGCTTGGAATAATTCTCTTGATGTCTCAAGGCTTGTTAGTCTTGCTGTTACTTCTGTATAGGCAAATACACCCATAGCTACTGCTACAACAATCCCAATCATGTTCTTGACTGGCATACTTACTGATGTGTCTTGTGATATTTTCATATAGGTGCTACAATAATTGTTAATATAATAAAAGCTATAATTAATACACCTGTAAAATAATAATTCATATACCCACACTCCATACTAATTACTTCTTTTTATTAATAGTTGTTTAAAATCTTGTTCTAATTCTTTAATCTTTTCTTCCATTCTTTTTAATTTATCATCTGTAACAATAGTATTACCATTGTTCTTTTCTAATTTTAACATTAGATGCTGTTGGTTTTCAGTTATTTGACCAAGGTATTTTTTATGATTCATTAAATGAGTATCATTTATTAAAATAATTTCTTGTTTATTTTTATTAATAGTTTCTGTTAATGATACAATATATCTTACTCCTGTAAATGTTCCAACTATAATAGATACTACAACTGGAATCATTACTATATTTTTCTTTAACAGTTCTGCGATGTTCATACCTTCTTACCTTTATTAACTCCTTCTTTTATTATATAAGATTGAGTTCCATTAGCACCAGTCTCTACTTCTTTTCTAAGGTTCTTAAAGATGTTCATCTCTTTAAATTTTCTTTCAACCTTTTTTTTAAACTCTTCTAGAAGTTTTGTGTCTCGCATTTTTTCTTTTCTTTCTTAGTATGTTTACTCTTGAGTGCCATAACCATGTAGTAAACTTAATTGAATAAGTTTCTAACCATGAAAATAAATCATCTACTACACCACATAATTTATAAAAAAAATTATCTATCATATTATTTCTTTACTAACGAACCACCAAAGTATAAACCAATAATAGCTGATACTAAGTTAGTATCTAATGGTGTAATAACTAAACTATTAGATGATAGTGTTACCCATTTCATTATTTCTTTTTCTGGTATAAAGAAAAATCCAGGTTTAAATTCTAAGTAACCTACAATTACACTTACATCTGGTTGGAATATAGGCATTAGTTTTGGTAATAATACTATAGCGAATACAGCAGTCAATGCTATAATTCTTCTAGTCCATTGGAAACCTTTGTTGTCATATTCTCTAGCTTCCTTAAAACCTTTTTGTTGTACTTCTGCTCTTTGTATAAGCATCTTTTGTTCTGCTTGTTTTGCTTTAATGCTTTGTGACCATAGACTCATTACTCCTCCGAGTACTGTAGACCCTAGCATTGTTATCATTTCAAATGGCATCTTATTTATCTCCTTTTATTTTTTTAATTATAACACCTGATGTTCCTATTTTATATTTACTAGGTATTTTTTCTACAGTAAACATCTCACCTAAAATACCTTTAATATATTCTTCTAATTCTTTTTGACTATATCCTTTTTGAAAAGTTTTCTTATCTCCCTTACCAAATATATAACCATCATTAAATGGTGTAGCATTCTTAGAAGCTTGGGCTGCTTTAGTAACTTCATTACCTCTTGTTGTTATAACAGCCATACCTTTATTACTAATTAATTGTGATATTTGTCTAACAACATTTGCTCTTTCAATAGGGTCTTCAATTACATTTAATACATTAGCATTAACAACACCATCTTTAGAAGCAAATCCTTCTTTAAATATAACATCATCTGCTGATTTATAATCAGGAACTTTTCCTTTAACTTTAATAATTTTTTCTACTGGTACAAATGGTTCGTGATTTGTTACAATTTTATTTGTAAATTCTTTTGAACCTAAACCTAAACCAGAACCAAAATCATGTACAGTTTTAACATTAGCATCATCAAATATCTTATTAACTTTTTTATATGTACCTACTGTAGTTGATATTGCTGTATCACCTCTTTTAACTACAGCTTTTGATAGTCCTTTTGATATAGCTTTTCCTACTATACCACCTATATTTTTTTCTATTCTATCAAAATTAATACTAGACATTAAAGCAGCTAATTGCTCTGCTCTTCCACTATTTTCCATTTGTTTATTCCAATTAGTTTTTCCAATTTTTTTACCTTTATCATCATAGTTAAATAACATTTGCTTTGCTGCTTCTTTATAATCTTTTCTATTAACAGCTTCTAACATTTTTTTAAATTTAGGTAATTTTGTACCTCCAATTTGATGTGCCATTTCTATTACTACTCCATAAGCTTTAGGGTCAGTAGTATCTTTATCTATTAGACTGTCAACATCTTTTCTGGCTACTTCTAAATCTCTATTAAATATATCTTCAGCTTGTTCTTTAGTTAGTGTAGATAATTTATAACCATATACCTCTCCACTATCTCTTTCTTTATCTGTTAGCTTATGACCATAACCTACAGTTTTATTTCCTTTTTCAACTGAATCATGAACTATTTCACTTGTATCATTATTAAATAATTTATCATTTTCATTTATTTTAATTCTATCTTTAACATCTTCAGAGATTGTATTATTTAATTCCATTACAGGTAAACTATTTTCATCTGTTTGTTCTGGTTTTGCTACAGGGTATATTACTTCTTTAGCTGCTATTTCTGCTGCATTATCATGTACATTACCACCATGACTATATTTTTTTCTTTTAACAATACCTCCTGTTGCAAACATTATTTCATTTCCAAGAGTTCCACTACCTGATGTGTTTATATTTTTATTAGGAGATGAAAATATCTTAGCAATATTTCTTCTCCAATTAGGTAAAGGTAATAATCTTTCATTTATAATTCTTATTGCTCTATCAGTATTACCACTCCATGCAGCTTGTCCTGCTTCAACTGGTACTGATGCAATTTGTGCAGCAGGTGGAAATAAAAACCAAGGCTCTCTAGAACCTGGACCAATAAATCTATTAGCAACTAGTTCAGGTAAATATCCAAACATACCAGATAATCTAGCACCCTCAGCCCACCATCTACTATTATTAGCATCATAATCAGTTACAACTTCACCATGTTTTGCTATCTCTCTTAATGATTGAACACCAGAATAAATAGGAAGTACAGCTAAAGTTTTAACTAAAGTTTTTGCATTTCCATTTTCCATTCTCTGTAAAATTTTATTTGTTTGTGCAGATTTTGCCATTGCCCATGATAAAAACTGACCCATTAATCTTACCCATTGATTATTACTTTGTGTAAATAATAATCTATTAGATACTTGTGGTATTAATGCATCTCTATTTGCACCTATAATACCTGCTTGACTTAATATTTTTTTATTATTACTAACTTTAAGTGCTTCATCTAAATTTTTAAACTTTCCTATTTGTAAAGCTTGGTTAGCTTTTATACCATAATTATTTTCTAAAAAATATGTAATTTGTTTTGCTTGTCTTTTTTCTAAGTTACCTTTAGTTGCTAATTTATTTAAAGTCTTAGATAAATAATGAGCATCAGCAGCAGCAGTATTATATGCAAATCTTCTAGCATATCCTGTTAACCATTGTAGACCTAATGCTTTAAACATAATGTTATTAACTTTTTGTGTAGGAGTTTTACCTACCCATCCAGCATTTAACATAATATTTTTACCTTCAAATCCAGCAGACTTTTCTAAACTAGATGTAATAGCATTATCTATATCTTGATTTAATTGTTTAGCTAATCCTGTTTCTCTTTTATTTGTTAATGCTGTATCTTTAAATCCTTTAATAACACTTCTCCAATTAGCAGAGTTTTGAAAAGGTTGAACAATATCACCTAAAGATGATATAGTAACTCTACCTAACATATTTAAATTACCTAATGTTGCTAATAGACTAGCACTAGATTTTGCAGCACCTGTCATAGCTTTTCCATATCTATCAAAGTATGCATCAATACTATCAGATACTAATTTTATTTCTTGAGCAGCAGCACTTGTAGCTTTTTCTTTTGCTAAATTAGAATTTAAATATTTAGTTTTTATTTGTTGCATTAAAGGAGTAAGTAGTTCTCCATTAGTTCCAAACTGTCTAGCAAAAGCTATAGACTTAACTGAATCATTTACAACATTACTTAATATAGAACGAGCATCATTTACTAAATACCCTTTCTTTTCTAATACTTCTTCTACTAATTTATAAGGACCAACTAATGTTCTTTCTTTTTCTATATGGTCTGATACTGGAGTTTTAATAAAATTTCTATTTTTTAATTTATTACCATCCATTATTTCTTTTAATACACCAGCATTAATAACAGTATCTCCAGATTTAACATGACCTTCATAATATCTTTCTGCTGCCTTCTTAGGGTCTTTATATTTTAAACTTCTATATATACCTTCTACTGTTTTTAAGAAAGCTTTCTCATCTTTTTTAATTACATCGTAGTTTAATAATCTAGGAAAGTAATCTTGTATTTCTGTTTTAGAAAAGAAACCTGAACTATTATATAAATCTTTAAATTCATCCATATAACTTCTTAGGTCTTTCGATAATTTTTCTACATTACTAGGAGTATCTTTTGTTAGTTGTTTACCTCTGTTAATAGAAACAGCAGCAGCTATTTCATCATCAGTATATCCTTTAGTTATATCACTAATTTTTCTAAAGTAATATCTTTGCATTTGTTCAGCTACAGCAATTGCTGATTTTTCTTGAACAGAAGAATCTACTTCTCTAAATAACATCTTACTTATTTTTTCAGTAGCACCACCATAAGAATTTAATTTAGATGCACTTGTTCCTGACATTAAATCTCTAACTTTTTGCATAGTTAGTTGTGTAAATTCTCTATCAATAAGTCCTAGTACTTTTCCTTTTTCTAAATTAGTACCAAACTTAGAACTTCTTTGAATCATTTTTTGCATTTGACCTGCAGTTGCACCAGCAGCAGTCCAATACATTAAATCAGTTTCTTCATCACCAAATAAAATACCACCAGTTGCACCCATACCAGCACCTACTAATGGTCTAACAGTTGCAGAAAGTAAACCTCTTACTGCCCAATCAAATTTAGTTTCATCTTTTTTTAATGCTTCTAATATTTTTACATTTCTATTAGCAACTAATTCACTCCATTTATCTAATTTTTTAGATTGTTTATCTATTAATATTTTTTTTGCAGCTTCACTAGCTTTTTTAGCATCTATAATTTCATTTCTAATATTTATTATTTGTTTACTTAAAGGTTCTTGTTTTAACATACCAGGAACATTAGGCTTAGGTTTTTTTCTACCTTTTAATTTTCTTATATTAATTAATAAATTTTGTTTTTCTAATAATTTTTTTTCTAAAGATTTAAATTTACCTGTTTCTTTAGCTATGGGTCTAACAAAATTATTAGTCCATTTAATTAATTCTTGACTAGCATTTTTAACTTCAGTATTTTTTGCAGCATTTTGAATTTTTTTTAATTGAGGAACAGTAAGATTATTTTGTTTAGCTAATTTACCATCAATAAAATTTTTAACTAATTCAACTTCACTTTTAATTAATTTAGGTGCATACTTACTTAATACTTTACCACCTATAGGAATAACTCCTCCAATAGCAGCAGCAGTACCAGAACTAACAGCTACATTACCCCAATCTATTTCACCAGTTTTTGCTAAGTTATCTATGATAACATCTCCACCAACTAATAAACCATTAAGTGTTGCAGCACTAATAGGATTAGTCATGGCTTTTAAACTAATAGGATTTAAATAACCAGCTAAATAATAAGGGTCTAATAACATAGAAGCAACTGACCCTACTGTTACAATCCCACTATCTTTAGCTTTATCATCAAACTTCCAATGTTCTTTTTCAAAAGCATCAATTCTTTTCTTTTCATTTTCAATAATAAAATCTTTAAATGTTTTATCATCATCAAATAAATCTTGTACTTTAGCTTTACCTACTCTAAATAAATTACCTAACACCATTGTTTCTTTATCCCAACCATATTCTAATTTTTCAAGATTAGATATTTCTGGTTTTTCTGCAGACATAAGAAACCCTTCTAACGAATTAGAATCAGGTGTTGGCTCAGAACTAAAAAAACTTTCTAGTTCAGTTTTAGGTTTTGTTTGAGAGGGGAGTTCTTCAGTAAGTTGAATATCAGATTGAGGTTCAATTGATTTAGTTTCTTCTTGTATATTAACTGTACTACTATTAAAGAAATTTTCTAATTCATTTTCTGAAGAAATATTAGTATTTAAAGTCTCTGAAGACATAATATTTCCTATGCTGATTCATTACCAGTTAATTCTATGGAAGAACTTTCTGGTTTAGAAGTACTAGATTTCCATTTATTATATTCTAATTTTGTAACATCATCTAATTTAGGAATTAAATTAGCATCTTCTAATTCTTCCCAACTTCTAAATTTTCCATTCGCACTAATACCAGATTTACCATCTTGTGTTACAACTTTAAATTTTAAACTGCTACCATCAAATGAACCTGTTTTTGTCTTATCTTGATTTATTTTTTTTTCAGAGTCAGCATATGGGTCATTTAATGGTTCATCTTCGTTATCAACTAATGGTTTATCTTCAGTTTTATTTATATTACCATCATAAAAACTTTTTACATTTGTATCATTTGTATATAAATAATTTTTAAACTCATTAATAGTTTGAGCATCACCTTCAAACAATTCACTATATACAGCAGAAACTTTTGATTGACTATCTAAATTTTTACTTGGATTATTTTTAGCTTTAGCAACAATAAACTCAGACATTAATTTACTAATGTTTTGCATTTCTTTTTTATCAACAGTTAAAGTGCCAGCATCACCTAAATTAATTTCTCCATTTTGTCCTACAACAGATAAAGGAACAAAAGTAGTTAAGTTATATTTATTACTACCATCTGAACTTATATCTCTTCCCTCAATATTTGTAACTCTACCTTGATTAATAATATTTGACATTTCATTAAATACAGTATCATTATTAAAACTTTTTTCAATTGATGTTGGCTGTTTATTAACATTGTAAGAAGTTACAGCATCTTTATTATCTCTAATTGTTGTAAACATTGTTTCCATAGCTAATAAATTTGTTATAGAATTAGCATTATGTCCGACAATTTTATCATCTGTTTTATTAAACTTTAAAGATAACTCATTTGCTCCACCCATACTAGAAAATTTATTTAAGTATTTAAATGATTTATTATTTTTAGAATTTAAATCAAAATTAACTTTTCCATATGCTTTCTCCCATGAGGTATTATATTCTTTAGAAGGACTCCTTGCTCTTTTAGCACTTTTTTTAAATTGAATTTCATCAATATTCATATCAGAGCCAACAGTTTCTTCTTTAACTATTTTAGCAGCATTAAGTTGGTCTTCTATAGTAGCATTAACATCAGCATCAACACTAGATTTTTTACCTAGTATTTTATTAATTAAAAAACTATCACCTTTAGCATCTTCAATTGCTTTTGAAAATCCTTTATTAATAATCTTAGTATCTGTTTCAAGTTGTCTGTCAAGACTATTTCTATCTAAAGAAAATTTATAATCTTTAGCACCACCAAAGTTAGCTATCATATCTCTAAAACCTTCAGGGTCAGTTTGTTGCATTACTTTATATTTTTCAGTACCAAGAGTTGCCATTAAATATTGTTGAGCATAAGCATTTGAATCCATATCACCTTTAGCAGCAACAGCATTTAATCTATTAATCTCATTAGATTTAGCTTTCTCTTTTTTATATTCAGCAATATCAGCAGCATACTTATCTTTTTTCATTGCTAACATTAACTCTCTATTAGCTCTTAATTCTTCACCTCTGACTTTTAAATTTTCATTAGTAATTTCTCTATCTCTTTCAATAACACCTGTTGCAAAATTACCTAAATCTGTTAAACTAATTCCCATATTATTCTACCTCTTCTTCTTTAACATTAACAACTTCTTCTACTTTAGAAGGTAAGTCTTTTTCAATTCTTGATAATAAACTATCACTAATACTTTCTTTACTTGGTTTAGCTTGTACTTCAGGTTCATCAGGCTCACCATCACCATCCATATCAACAGGTGTAATATTATCTTCAGGAAGCATTGCATCAGGGTCATCATCTTCTCCATCATATAAAACATAATCTTTTATTTCAGCATAATCAGCAATAGCTATTAACAAATAAATTGTAGGTTCTGCTAATAATAACATTAAATCAGGAGTATACTTTCCTTCAACATAACCTTTGTATAAAACTACTTGTGCTATCTCATCAAGAGGAGTACCTTCAGAAATAATTCCAATTAAACCTCTTAAAGAATCTTGTTCAGTTAATACCATATATACAGCTCTCATTGCATCTTCTTCATCTGTATATTCAGGTGGTCTTTCCCATGCTTTAGGTGTATCAGGTGATGCAGTTAAAGATTCTCCAGGAATAGGAGCATTAAAAGGATTAACACCTACTTCATCAAATTGATTTTGTTTTAGTCTTTCAGCCATTATGTTCTATACTTCCTTACTTTGTTTGCTATACTCTTTGGTTGTTTAACAAATTGTTTACCTTGTGCTTTACCTTTTCTTTTAGCTGCACTTGTTCTTGCATACTCAGAAGATGATAAA
>Ga0209634_1003241_pt1 | contig 11056 bp, 8 predicted proteins | sample LinPmetageLP40_FD_184043 | JGI IMG/M metagenome (GOLD analysis project Ga0209634, IMG submission 184043) | Marine viral communities from the Pacific Ocean - LP-40 (SPAdes) (version 2) | ecosystem: Environmental > Aquatic > Marine > Oceanic | place: Pacific Ocean | collected 2010-08-26 | reverse complement strand
CGACATGCTAAATCAGGTAACTGGTGGGAGACAGCAGGACATAGAGCATTGGCTAATAACTCTGTCTGTTATACAGAGAAACCAGACTCAGAGACATTCATTCGTGAGTGGTTGTCGTTAGTTGAAAGTAAATCGGGTGAGCGTGGTGTCTTCAATAGGCAGGCATGTAAGGCACTGGCTGTGCGTAACGATAGACGTGATCCAAACCACGAGTTCGGCACTAACCCCTGCTCAGAGATCAGCCTGCGACCATACCAGTTCTGTAACCTGACAGAGGTAGTAGTACGTGCGACTGACACACTGAAAGACATCAAGAACAAGGTAGAGATAGCTACCATACTGGGAACTATTCAGTCTACCTATACTAAGTTTCCCTATCTACGTAAGATATGGCAGCGTAACACAGAAGAAGAAAGACTGCTGGGCGTCAGCCTGACAGGAGTAATGGACAATCCTATTACAACATCCTTCAATAAGAACTTAGCCAGAGACTTAGAAAGCCTGAGAGAACATGCAGTATACGTAAACTCTGTATGGGCTGAGAGGTTAGGCGTTGAACAGAGTACTGCAGTTACATGCTGCAAGCCTAGCGGAACTGTATCACAGTTAGTAGACAGTGCATCAGGTATACATGCAAGACATGCACCCTACTACATACGTACAGTACGAGGTGACAACAAAGATCCTTTGACACAGTTTATGAAGAGTCAGGGTGTACCATCTGAAGCATGTGTAATGAAGCCTGACACAACTACAGTGTTCAGCTTTCCTATTGCTGCACCACCTAAGTCAGTAACACGGGATGAGATGACAGCCATACAGCAGTTAGAGATGTGGTTAATCTATCAAAGACACTGGACAGAACACAAACCTTCTGTTACAATAACCGTCAAGGATAATGAGTGGATGGAGGTAGGTGCATTTGTGTATAGGAACTTTGATGAGATGAGTGGTGTGTCATTTTTACCACACTCTGATCATACTTATCAACAAGCACCCTATCAGGATTGCAATAAGAATGATTATAAGATACTAAGTAGTATTATGCCTAAGAAAATTGACTGGTCTAAGTTGTCAGACTTTGAATACGAAGACACAACCAAGTCATCACAGACATTCGCATGCACTGGCGAAGTGTGTGAAATGGTGGACATCAGTGCTTAAAGGAGAGACAGTATGAATATTAATTTAGATGGTAAAGATTATGAGATTGATGAGAAGGACAAAAAGAATGCGACGCTGATGGGCATTCTTGATGTCGTAAGAATAGGAGATAATGCATTACCTTTGTTGCAGCATATACAACAGTGTGTACAAGCAATACACTCAGGTAAACTAAAAGAGTTACGTGATGCGTTACCGAAGGATAAACCCAAAGCAAAAATAATAAAACCATAAGGAGACAGCCATGAAGAAAAACTTAACTAGAACAGAAAGAGGTCTTGGAAAGTATGATGCCCCACTGAAGGTTCAATTTCAGCGAGGCTATGAAGATTTTAAACGTGGTCGTGTCGGTAGTCCATTCCATACGGATACCATGCAATACAGGGAGTGGCGTAGAGGCTTTAATAAAGCATGGGATGATAACCTAAAGCGAGTAGTTAGTAATGAACAATATAAAACAAGAGGTAGACCAATGGCTAAAGGAGAAGTACAACATGTCGGACTTTAACTCATATCAAAGAACAGCAACTAAAACTGCTATCTATCCACCTGAACACAAGATACTGTATCCTGCACTAGGACTGGCAGGGGAAGCAGGTGAGGTAGCAAATAAAGTTAAGAAGGTTATGCGTGATGGTGTAGAGAACCAAGCAGATGACTGGAAAGAACAGATTGCCAGTGAGATAGGGGATGTGTTGTGGTACTGTGCAGCATTAGCTACTGATCTTAACATGCAACTGGGCATGATAGCAGCTCTTAATGAAAAGAAGTTACGGGATAGGTATGATAGAGGAAAGTTAAATGGTAGTGGAGACAATAGGTAGAAACATTTAGGGGGCTTACGCCCCCTTTTGTTTGTTTAATTTGAAATTGGGCTTTCACCTTCTTGAAAGTCTAACGTACTTAAGAGATTTTTATTTAGTATTTGTAAGTATCCACCTTTGTAGTCACCCTTTTTAACTCTTCCTGTACTAAAATCTAGAATTTCTGCACCCATCAATCTTTCCATATCTTCAAGGTCATTTACATCAGGAAATTTACCTTCTCCCTGTAAATACAAAACATATAATGATCTTGTTTTACTTTTTGATGTTTTTCTAAGCCTTTGTTGAGAAAGATATAGCTCTTTATCCTCATAGTCCATCTCATCTAACATAGCATTTTTACTTAGTATCATTCCATTTCTTATAAGAGTATGTATATGCTCCCCAGTAAAATTTGCAATGTACTCATCCACAGAACTATAGTTAGCTGCTAATGAACCTGCAGCCATTTCCTCACTTGGGTCTGTCCATTCTTCTAAGGCATCTTCTTCTAACATTTTTCCTATTTCAACAATGTCTTGTAGGTAATTATTATTAAAATGTTTATGCACTTTTTCTTTTAATCCTTGTTTTGGGGATTTAAGTCCTGTTAAATAGTGTACAAAACCACGGTCTGTTAGCCATTCACCCTCATCTTGTTCTTTAGTTTTTTCTGTATAACCCAAGAATTTTTTAAGTATATTTATTCTATCTCCACCACCGTATAAATAATTTTTTGCAGGGAAGTCATTCCATGCTTTAATAGTTATACCGTCAGCATTGAATAAATCCTTTATGTATTTTTCAGTTTCTTCTTTAAACAATGGGGGTATTCCAGTTTCTTCTCTTTCTATTGCTATTTTGTTTAAGAGATTGTCTAAGCCAGTGTTCCACGCAGCCCCAACGCTTTCCGGTAATAGAGTTGTAAGCCCTTGTGATCTAGCAGGGCCTATAAACGCTTCCCATGCGGCATTCATAGAACTTAATTTTTGATCTACCCTAGTGTTTTTAGCCTCTGTATCTCTTATTCCCATTGCCATTTGTATATCTGAAATTTGATTAAATGCCGCACCGTAAGTAGCTACGTAACTGCCAACAGCTCGCAATATAATATTCATACCCTTACTACCTTTTATGTCATGTTCTTCTCCAACACCATTTATAATAGCGGCTATATCATCTATAACTATACTTCCTGATCCTGTTCTAAAGCTAGACCCTGTAAATGTCTGTACAAGTTCCTTATAAAAAGTAGCTTTGTCCCTATACCAAGTGTCACTTGTTCCATCTAACAATCTGTTTGCCCATTCTGCTATAAATAACCCTTGACGTAATGGAAATACTGGAGTTGTATCCTCTACACCTATACCTAAGGAACCTTGAACATCAAATCCAGCATCTTGTAAAACTTTAAAGTTTGGAGAAGTTCTTCCAATTGTTATTAATTCTCCTGTTTCTTTTCTAGCATAGACAATAAGGTTTTTATTTATGTCTGTTGATACCTTAACTATTTCTACTGTTGATGGTAAAGAGTTACCAAACTCTACATTGTTAAATATTAATGTACCTTGAAGCCTATTAGCCATAGGTGCATCTTTTGAATAGTCTGTGTTTGCTAGTATGTCTCTCTGATTGTTAATAAGTTTATAATCTGCGTTAACGTTTCCGTCTGTAAAATTACCTCTTCTATATTGCATCAGTGCAAATATAGTAGCAGTACCTGTTATGTTTCTTGATATTTGTTCTGATTGTCTTAGAGTAATTGGCTGAAACTTTCTTGTGGTTACTGGATTTCCACCCTTCCACAATTGTGTAATACTAGCCGCATTATCTGCTTCTTCCATTCTAGCTCTATTTATATTACGCATTAATATTGTTTTAACACCACCATAAGTATGGTCAGCCATTAATTCCATAGCCCCAAACACAAACTTAGGAAACGGAATAAAAGCACTTCCAACTACACCAAATAGTTTAATAAATCTATCGGTTTCTTTTAATAGTTGTGACTGTGGCCCTAACCTGTAAGTTAAATCTAAGGTTCTATCCATTGATGCTTTAACAATTTCTTGAAATGACATAGCTCCTTCTGGCCTAAACTTAGAGCTGTTATTCATAAATTTATCTACATTTCCTGCTTTTAATTCCTTTAAATAATCAACGCCCTTCCATTCTAAATGTACTAATCTTTCTACCTCTCCTGCAAAAGTAGCTTCTGCAACCCACCTATCTTGTAGTCTATTAGGAACATTTAATATGTCCGATAATTTAGATAGTTTTTCTATTATAGGACTCGTAGCTATTGTCGATCCAGACATTGTTCTAACCTCGTTAGCATTTCTAACTAACATGTCAAAGCCACCAAGCCTATCTCCATCTAGTATAAACTGGCTTAACTCTTTGGCTAGAGCAGGTTCTTGATACATGTAGTGTAATCCCCTAAAAGCACCCTTCCATGTTCCATCTTTATACAAGGGGTTAATCGCACTACCTGCAGAATATACACCACTGTCTCTAATTGCAGTTCTTGTTTTTGGAAAAAAGTTTGGAGCAGTATTAAGTTTCCCTCCAATGTTTGGGTCACTGTACCTACGTATACCTGCTTGAAATACATTATCCATACCTACTAAAGGTGAACGTATTATAGCAGATCTCATGTTACGCATAGTTGTTTGTATTCGGGATACCATAAATCCTTTACGAATATTTTCCAATTGATTTGCCGTTAAACTCCAACTTCCTGACTGCCTCAATACAGAATCTTCCATATTTTTTAATATGTCAAAGTTTTTAGTTCTTTTTAGTTGGCTAAGTTTATTTAATATTTTACCTGCTTCAGATCCTGAACCTACTACAGCTAATACATAGTCATCAAAAGTTAAACCATATTTAGACAGTATGTCTGTAAACTCAGAATTGTAACCGTCTAATTTATTAACTAAAGAATAGTCAAACAATTGATCTATTAAAGTATCATCATTTTTTTTACTAGGTTTTGTTTTAACCATCTTTCCATATTTATTAAACTTTAAATTAACTTTTTTTATTTGTCCAAATGCATCAGGATTAGATTTTAAAAGCTCTGAAGCAACGGAAACTATAGCATCAAATTTTGTAGAGTCTAGCAAAGGATTTAAATAGTCATCTCCTTGAGAACCATATATTATATTTAAATCAGTTTCGTTCCATGCCGTACGAAGAGCTACTAATCTTTCTGTTACGTCAGCCCCCTCTTCTGTTTCTAAGCGTCTTAATCTCTTCCATTCTTTAGTGCTTTCTACTTCTACCTTTCTGTTTGCTAGTATATTTTTAACGTCGTTTATACCCTCAGTTTCTGCATTTTGAAAAGCTACATTTTCTGTTTTTGATTTTTTTGGTTTATACCTAGCATTAGTAAAAGCATCCATTCTTTCTTGCGTAAAGGATTTCATGTTTTTAGTAGTATCTAAACCTGCTGATCGTACTAGCACAGGATCAATAACTAAATAACCTAGTTTTTTACCCTCTTTATCCGTTGCCTGTTTACTTATTTTTATTATTCTTCCTTGGCTTTCACTTACCTTGGCTTCATACTCTAATATTAATCTATCATTTAATTCTCTATTTTCTAGCCTTGTTTTTTTTGCCAAAGAAGTAGTTTCTTTAGTAGCCCTAGCCGTTGCAGCATTTATAATACTCATTTGTTTGTTTGCGTTAAACCCAGACATTTTGTATAAACTTCTTATGGATTGATTCCACGCAACTTTTATAACTGGAATTGTACTAGCCATAGCAGCAAGAGTTTCTACTCCTGCCATTGCACCATGTTTAGCAGCATCCCAAGGCTCTCCATTAGCTAACGCTTTAAATGTTTCTCTAGCATGTATGGGTATTTGTCTAGCACCTATAGCTCCACCAGTAATAGGAGCAAATTCTGCTATACCAGTTAACCAAGCAATTTGATGTAAGTCTAACTCTGCGTCAATTAACATTTTTGTTAATCCACTTCTCACATTGTTTTCGTCTTTTAATTTTGCATCGACTGCTTTTGCTAATTGAACGTATTCTTTTTCTGAAAATAATATATTTTGTGCGAGCTTACTAGCTTCCATATCATCTGCGTTCTCAGCCATTTTTGGAAGAGATGTACCTAAGGCCATTCCAGTATCTATGGTATAACTTTTTTTAAAAATATTTGATAGTATTAAACGACCATAGCTTTTATCTTTTAAAAAACTTTTTGCTTCTTCCTCATCCTTTATTAAAGTTTGGTTTAATAGTATCTTTACCTGCTCTGAAACATTGTCTAAACTATTTTCATAACCCGTTTCTTCTTCTTCCTCTTTTAAAAACTTTAAAATGGCTTGTGGTGTATTGCTTACTATTTCTTTATTTAACCTGTTTAATGTTCTCCTAAGAACAATATCATTTTTTACATCGTACACACTGGAAGGATTTATTTCGTTGTTAGATATGGCATTAGATAAAATAGCCTTTTCATCATCGTCATTTTTTGATAGTAGTACTGGGGATACTGTTTCTGTGTCATCAAACAACTCTTCTTCTGCAGTAGTTTTTTCTTCTATTCTTTTTACTGACCTATTCATTTCAGAATTAGGATCAGAATATTGCAACTTTGTTGTTTCGTTTAAATTATCCCACGCAGCTTCAGACATAGTTTCAGGTTTACCTGCGTAAGGATCTATATCTACCTTGTCTACCTCATCAACGTCTAGCTCATCAACGTCTACCTCACCAACGTTTACTTCTACTACGTCGTCAAACAACTCTTCTTCTACTTCACTAGCCATAAATTATATATCCTTACTATTCAAGTATGTCATCATTTATACTATATACACCAAAATTTATAAAAGGTTGTTTTTTTAAACCATGTTGTATACCTTGTTGTACCATCATTAATATTCTATTGCTGTCTTGTAAATGTACAACTGTTCCCGGTTTCCAATTACCATTGTTTTTGTACACCTTAAAATCATCTGCATTTTTAAAACTTTCATATAGCAATGAAGAGTCACTCGAATTATTTAATTTTTGTGTGTGTACTGACTGTGAAAATTCTTTTAATCCGCTTATGGCTGTTTTTTCTTGGCTCTTCCAAAAGATGTCAGCACGTTCTTTGTCTGCTATATTTGTATAGCCAGAATATTGCTCCTTCATTTGCTGCGAAGCTATAAAATTTGCTAAGGGTGGAAACTGTGTAAGCGTATCCTCAGACTTTACGAATACTCTATTTTCTTTTACCGTAAACTCCCTTCCTAAACTAGCGAGTGCATGCCCATATGCTTTATTAAATGTGTTATCAAGATTTGTTTTAGCTAAAGTAGTAGGGGCATTTACATCTTTTTGGTTTGACATTTTTTTATCTAATTCTAACCACTTGTTTAATTCAGTTTGCATATCTACTACAACTTTGTCTGTTTCAACAGATCCTCCTGCTATAGATTCTAATATACCATTCTGTAAACTAGATATGTGTAGCCCTACAGACATTGGTTTTTCATTATTTTTTTTATACGCATTTATTAAAGATTTTTGACTAAATAATTGACTTGAGTTATCAATATCAGAAATTAAACTATCTGTAGTACCGCCACTGTTTGTATAGTTATAATTAATTAATGATTCTAAATCTCCCCCTGCTTCTATATATTTATTTACAGTTTTGTTAAGTGCGTCATAACCAGTTTTACCTGCCTTTGCAAAGCTTGCAATTTGTGCAGGTTTAAATTTACTAAATCCCGGAAGTTGACCATAGGCTGCTAGTAGTTGTTGAGATTCTAGATCCTGTATACGCCTTTTTTCAGTATCTTCTCTATCCCATCCCAGCTTTTGGTTTTCTAACTGCCTACTCCAAGACTTATCATCTTGGTCTGTTCTAAACTGGCGTTCTTCTGTAATCCTTCTTTCTTGTTCACGAAATTCAATTTGTTTATCCCACTCATTGTTTAGACCTGTAAGCACTGACCCTATTATCATAACATTCTCCTTGACATTAAACCCATATCCATTGGTTTTTCTTCTACTTCAGAAGGCTCAGGCACTTCAACTACATCTTCTTTATCTGTATTACTTTGTTTTTCTTCTAACTTTTTAACGGCTAATTGTATACTGGAATCGGAACGTCTACTATCTGTTCCCTGTTCTAGTCCTGACGTGTACTCAATACCTGCTTCTTCCGCTATGTAAGAAATCATTTCTACTAATGCAGGAAGTATAATTATACCTACATCTATTGTGTGAATACCCTCCATGACTGCACCAGATTGCATTGTGTTTGCTATAGTAACTACAGGAATGCCCATTTCTAACGTGTCAAGAAGACCTGATACCAATTCTTTGTTATCTAGTTTTGGTATATAAAAACCAAGAGCCTCTTCTACTGTACTATATTTAGAAGGTTGTTGCCACGGCCTACTTCCTAACTCAGCAGTCATACTTTCTCCTGCTATAGGAGCATCAAATGATTCTTCAGGTAATACTTGTTCTACCATTTCTTTTTTCCCTTGCGTTACGTATTTGTGTTACTACCTTACTAACAATATCTGCTGTTTCCATAGCGTCTGTTTTATTTTCAGGCTTGTTAAAAAAACTATTGTTTTTAGATTCTACTATTTTTTTTTCTGTAACAGGTCTATAATTTTTCATTATCCTTAGAGCAGGATTATCATATGGTCTTGTATTCATTATATTCTCCTATTAAAACCCAAACATACCAGCAGTTAAAAACTTACCAATTATACCACCAAATGATACAGCACTATCTGAACTTATTTTTAATTTTGCAGCATCTATAGTTCCATCATTTTCTAGTTGTTGTTTAGCTAGGGCATTCCAACGTTCTTGTTGATTTTCTGCACTAGTCCATGCCCACTCCATAGTATCTCCATAGTAGTTCCACAGGTTGTTAAACGCAGACTTAGACATATCTAATGTAGCTGCAGCGTTTAGTTCGTTAGCTCTATTGACTGCCGCAGTATCTGCAGTAGCAATTTCTCTACGCCACACAGCATTGTTCTGGTCAACTACTAATTGATTAGCAGCAGTAAACTGATCTCTTTGATTGTTTACTTCTGTTCTAAACTTTTCCATTACGTTGGCTTCTTGTTGATTCTGTGAATCCATTGCGTTTACTTGAGAAGCATTGAACTGTTCTGTTTGTGTCTGCAAGTTCTTTACAAATTGTTTTGTCTGATTCTCGCTTGTAGCGTTAAATTGTTTACTTGCGTTTACTACGGCTGCATCAGAAAATAATGCTTGTTGTCTTTGCTGCGCTCTAAAAACGTCTGCTTGTTGTACGTTATTCATGTTTTGCATGTCCATAGCTAAGAAGTTTTGAGCGTTTGCAACTGCTGCCTGTTGTTGGTTAGAAAGATTAGCCTGTTCTAAGTTGGCTAACGCTCCTGCTTGTGCCATAACCTTACCTTGTCTATTAGATAAGTTATTTAATTCCATAGTATTTGCAGCACGACTATTTTCTAAAGCTATAGTTTGCTCTGCTGTAAAGTTCATGTTAGCTATGTCGCCAATTCTAGCAGAGTTTTGTACACGTGACTGGAAGGCTTGATCAAACTCTTGACCCATAAACTTAGCACGTTGGTCTGCTATTTGCATAGCTCTTTGTTGTCTGTTACTTAGGTTAGCCTGTTCAAAAGTTGCCTGTGTAGAAGCATCCATTTGTGCTATAGGCAATGCAGATTCCATAGCTGCTTGTATAATGGCCTGACCTGACATACTGGAAGCACCCATACCACGAGATAACATACGTTCTTGTGCTGCTCGCATTGCCCCTGCTGCCCAAGATGGGGTAGCACCATCATCAAATGACGTCATTAAAGATTCTAGTTGTCCAGCTACTGTGGCTTTTTTACTAGGTGTAGCTTCTGCTGCCTGTACTTGTTCAGTAAACTTAGCTGCTTTTTGTGCGTCAGCAGATCCTGATATTATTTCTCCTGCCTGTATTTCTCTTTGCATAGGAGCATCAACTTTAACTGCTGTACCCTGTGCTGCTGTTACGCCATCTACAAGAGTAGTTACATCTGTTACTCCAGCAATAGTACTACCTGAAGTTATAGCACCTGTTGTTCCTTGTACCGCATCTGAAGCTTGTTTTGCTGCATCTCCTGCAAGACCAGCACCTTGTGTTGCGCTAGTAGTGCTAGTATCATAAGCAGTAGGAGCAACAGCTCCCTGTGCTGCACCTCTCACAGTAAGATCAGGTCTTACTGAACCTAACTGTTGTCGTGGATCTATTATAGTGTCTGCACCTGCAACTGTACCAGTAGCACCTACTGAACCACCGTAAGGTAACATAGGATTGTATGCTTGATTCACCATCTCCTGACCTATAGTAGGTGCTGTAGCTTGTGGTATCACCGATGTTCCAGTAGGTGGTGGTGCAGGATACGTCAGTGTTTTTTGCCCACTGCCATTAGCATTATTTTGGCCTATAAGATCTCCTAACGCATCAGCAAATAGATTAGGTGGAAGACCGGGCGAGTCCATTGGTGGAAGACCACCGGGACTTGTTCTAGTTGGATCAAATATTTTCTTACCGTCATTAAAATTAGGTATACGTGGATCGGGCATACCCGGCCCAAACTTATCTATTGTAGGATCTATAACACCACCGATACCGTCATTCTCTCTGCCGCTTTTATTGTATTCGGATAATGATTTTTGAATATCTCCTCCTGCACCAAATATTGACCCACCAGTAGCGTAGCCTGCCACAATACCACCGTTCATCATAGCTACAGCTTTTTCTTTATATCCATCCATAGCTTGTTTCTTGTCGGGATTTTGTTCAAGGTAGTTGTCAAAATCTTCTGGATAACCTTGATAACCAAGCGAGCCTTGAATTTTCTTCATTGCTTCGGGTTTAAATCCTTTGAACTGCATCATTACTTATTTCCTTTTGTATAGTTTAATTGCCTACTAGTGGATTGTCAAGAGCTTCTTGTAACCTATTACTTAAACGTTCCTCAAGTTTAGTCATGTCATCTTCAATGCGACTTTCTGTTTCTCGCATTGTATCTCGTACATCTTTTTCTGTCTCACGATTCAGTGCTTCTACTTCTCGCATAGAA
>Ga0209634_1003240_pt1 | contig 11057 bp, 14 predicted proteins | sample LinPmetageLP40_FD_184043 | JGI IMG/M metagenome (GOLD analysis project Ga0209634, IMG submission 184043) | Marine viral communities from the Pacific Ocean - LP-40 (SPAdes) (version 2) | ecosystem: Environmental > Aquatic > Marine > Oceanic | place: Pacific Ocean | collected 2010-08-26 | reverse complement strand
TCTGATGTACGGCACGGAGGAATGACATGACGATCTGGTTCGACACCGAGGAAATGCTCATCGGCGGCCGCTGGCTGCGCGCCGCAGATACACTGACGCTGGAAAACCCGTCGACGGGGCAACCGCTGGCGCAGATCGCGCGCGGCCAGTCGCGTGATATCGACGCCGCCGTCGCCGCCGCCCATCAGGCGCTGTCGGGCGATTGGGGCCGGATGCCGGCGTTGGAACGGGGGCGGGTTCTGACGCGCATGGGACAGATGGTGCTGGACCGCGCCGACGATCTGGCCGTGCTGGAAGCGATGGACGTCGGCAAGCCGCTGAAGCAGGCGCGGGCCGATGCCGTGGCGCTGGCCCGCTATCTGGAATTCTACGGCGGGGCCGCCGACAAGGTGCATGGCGAAACGATCCCTTATCTGGACGGCTATACCGTTTATACCCTGCGGCAGCCGCATGGTGTCACCGGCCATATCGTGCCGTGGAATTACCCGATGCAGATTATCGGGCGCTCCGTCGGCGCGGCGCTGGCGATGGGCAACGCCTGCGTCTTGAAACCCGCCGAGGAAGCATGCCTGACCGCACTGGCCTTCGCGCGTATCGCGGTCGAAGCCGGATTGCCCGACGGCGCGCTCAATGTCGTGCCGGGCCTCGGGGGCGAAGCGGGAGCCGCGCTGACCGCGCACCCCGGTATCCACCACATCAGCTTCACCGGGTCCGTGGCGACCGGCGTAAAGGTTCAGCAATCGGCGGGCGCGAATGTCGTGCCGGTGACGCTGGAACTGGGCGGCAAATCCCCGCAACTGGTCTTCGATGACGCCGACCTGGACGCGGCGCTTCCATTCCTCGTGAACGCGGGCATTCAGAACGCCGGGCAGACCTGTTCGGCGGCTTCGCGCATTCTGGTGCATCGATCGATCCACGATGACGTGGTCGCCCGAATGGCCGAGCGATATGGCGCGCTGAAGGTCGGCCCCGCGATGGACGACCTGGATATGGGGCCGGTCATCTCGGCGCGCCAGAAGACCATCGTGGATGGGTTCCTGGCACAGGCGGGCGACCTGACCGTGGCCGGACAAGGCGAAATCGTCGGGACCGGGGGTCACTATGTCGCGCCGACCCTGCTGACCGGGGCGACCGGGGCTCATGCGCTGGCACAGGCGGAAATCTTCGGCCCGGTGCAGGTCGTCATCCCGTTCGAGACCGAGGCCGAAGCGGTACAGATCGCCAATGGCACCGATTACGGCCTGGTGGCAGGTGTCTGGACCCGCGACGGGGGGCGTCAGATGCGGCTCGCGCGCGACCTGCGCGCCGGTCAGGTGTTTCTGAATAACTACGGCGCCGGCGGCGGGGTCGAATTGCCGTTCGGTGGGGTCGGCAAGTCGGGTCACGGGCGCGAAAAAGGGTTCGAAGCCCTGTACGGCTTCAGCCAGTTGAAGACGGTGGCCGCGCATCACGGATGACGCGGAGCGGCCTTGTCATCCGCCGTAGAAGAATTCCTCCCGTACGATCTTGCCATCGGCAACGTGGTACAGGCCAATCTCCTTGCCGTGATGCTCCTTGCCGGAATCCTTGTCGCGGGTGTGCATGGTGTAATAGACGGCGAACCGGTCGTCGCCGTGTGGAAACGGCCCTTCGACATCACCACCCAGCCATTCGACGGTATTTTGCCACCAGTCGTGCTTGGCCCTGATGGCGTCAACGCCTTTGACTTCGCGCCCGCCGCCCATATCCAGCGCTTCGACCGAAACGGCATCGGGCGCATAGAGCTTGCCGAGGTTTTCCTTGGCGCGGTTCTCGCGAACTCCGGCCACCAGTTCGTCAGCGATTTCCTGCAGTGTCATGTCCGATGTCCTTCCTGTGCGATGAAACGTCCCGATTTTATCCTATCACACATCGGGCACGACCACAGGACGGGCTGGCGCTGCAGTCAGGGGTCGGGCATCAAGTAAGAAAGGGAGGCTGCAATGCGATTAAGGGACAAGACGGCCATCGTGACCGGCGGCGCCTCGGGCTTCGGACGCGGCATCGTCGAGAAATTCGCGGCCGAAGGCGCGCGCGTTCTGGTGGCCGATATCAACGAAACGGGCGCAGCAGAGGTCGCGAAGGCCGTCGGCGGTATATCCGCAGGGATGGACGTTTCCAAAGACGGCGATTGGGCCGCCCTGACGGCTCAGGCGATGGCCGACTGGGGACGGATCGACATTCTGGTGAACAATGCCGGCATCTCGCACCGGCCAATGGCAATGGAAGACGTGACCGAGGAAGATTTCGATCGCGTGCTGGCCGTCAACGCCAAGTCGGTCTTCCTGTCGGCCCGCCATATCGTGCCGTTGATGAAGGCAGCGAAATCCGGCGCTATCCTGAATGTCGCATCGACCGCCGGGGTCAGCCCACGGCCCCGCTTGAACTGGTACAATGCCAGCAAGGGCTGGATGATAACCGCGACCAAGACGATGGCAGTGGAGCTTGCGCCCGCAGGGGTGCGCGTCAACTGCCTGAACCCGGTTGCGGGCGACACGCCCCTGCTGGCGACGTTCATGGGCGAGGACACGCCCGAAATGCGCGCGAAGTTTCTGTCGACCATACCGCTGGGCCGCTTTTCCACGCCCCAGGACATGGGCAACGCCGCATGCTTCCTGTGCTCGGACGAGGCTTCGATGATCACCGGCGTCGGCATGGAGGTGGACGGTGGCCGCTGCATCTGACGCAGGCAGGACCGGGGGGCGGGTAGGCGCGACATGAAGTTCCGTGTGTCGATTGGCGTGTTTGCTGGCGATTTCCCGGCGCAGCAGCTCGTCTTCGCGCATTTGATGGACGTCTGCCCTGACGCCGACCTGGATCAGGTTGAAGTATTGGCCCGCCCCTTCGCCCCGCGTCTGGGCCACTTCTTCGACGCGGGCACGGTTTCCGACCTGCCGGAAGACACGCTTGTCCTGACGTTTCCCGGCGCGGGCGTGCCGCTGACAGCCACCGACCGATTGCGCGTCGTCGGACGGTTCACCGGCACGATTACCCGTGCCCTTCTGCCCGAGGATTGACCCGATGCGCCCCGGACCCAGAAACCTGATTACCGATGTCGCGGGCATGCGGGTCGGCAATGCACATGATGTCGCTCTGCGATCCGGCTCCACTGTCCTGCTGGGCGACGTGCCCTTCGTCGCGGGCGTTCATGTCATGGGCGGCGCACCGGGCACCCGCGAGACGGATCTGCTGGCACCCGACAAACTGGTGCAGGAAGTCGACGCGCTGGTGCTGTCGGGTGGGTCGGCCTTCGGGCTTGATGCGGCATCAGGTGTGGCGGACGGGTTGCGCGCTGCGGGACGAGGGTTCGCGGTCGGCGAACAACGGGTTCCGATCGTGCCTGCTGCGATCCTGTTCGATCTGCTGAATGGCGGCGACAAGGCTTGGGACCGCAATCCCTATGCGCCGTTGGGTCGGGCCGCGCTGGAGGGGGCTGCGGTGGAGTTCGACCTCGGGTCCGTCGGGGCCGGGTTCGGGGCGACGACAATGGATTTGGCCGGGGGGCTAGGGTCGGCATCGCTCGTTCTCGATTGCGGTATAACGGTCGGGGCACTGGTGGCGGTAAACGCCCTTGGCCGGGTCTGCGACGATGATGGGCGGTTTTTTGCAGCACCGTGGGAAATCGAGGGCGAATTCGGGGGACACGATGTCGGGCGTCTGTCCCCGACATGGGAACCCTATGGCGACACCACCCCCGGCCAATCGACCACCATCGCCATCGTCGCAACCGATGCCGTGCTGACCCAGGCACAAGCCACCCGGCTGGCCGTCGCCGCACATGATGGCATGGCGCGCGCGATCCTGCCCAGTCACACGCCCATGGATGGCGATCTGGTCTTCGCCGCCGCGACGGGTGCGCGCGATCTGCCCGATCCGGTCTGGGACGGATTGCGATTGGGTCATGCCGCCGCGGCCTGTTTGTCACGGGCGATTGCGCGGGGGGCGTTCACCGCACGCTCCGCGGCGTTGTCATCGTGGCAGGAACGATTCGGGAAGCGATAAGGCGAATCGCCTGACGCTAGCGCCGTTGCGCAAAGAATTCCTTAAGAAGTGCGGCACAGGCTTCTGCGTCGATGCCATCGTGAATATCGGGCACATGGTGCGTCTGGGGGTGTGTGAAAATTCGCGCACCGTGCAAAACCCCACCCGACTTGGGGTCGGAGGCACCGAAATGAAGGCGATCCAACCGGGCGTGTGCGATGGCCTGCGCGCACATCGCACAGGGCTCCAGTGTCACCCAGAGGTCGCATCCAATCAGACGATCCTGAGCCAGTGCCGCGCAGGCTGCGCGGATCGCAAGCATCTCGGCATGGGCCGTCGGGTCGTTCAATTCACGGGTCCGGTTACCGCCCCGTCCAATGACATCGTTGCCACGCGTCACCACGGCCCCCACCGGCACTTCGCCGCGCAGGGCGGCGGCGCGGGCTTCGGACAGGGCATCGGACATGAAGGAACGGAACATGGCACCGGGATGCCGCGACGACCCGCGCGACGCAAGCCGCTTCCCCCCGTGCCCCAAGAGGCGTAGAGCGCGCCCATGACCGATGAACAGAACAGAGCCGGCGACAGGATCGCCAAGGTAATCGCCCGCGCGGGCCTTGCGTCGCGCCGGGATGCCGAGATTATGGTGACCGACCTTCGCGTCGCCGTGAACGGACGCACCGTGTCGAATGTAGCGACGAACATCGTGCCCGGCGACAAGATCACCGTGGACGGCGTGCCACTGCCCAAGGCGGACGGCGCGAGACTGTGGCTATACCACAAGCCCGCCGGTCTGGTGACGACGGAGCGGGACGAGAAAGATCGCGAGACGGTATTCGAGACGCTGCCCGAAGAATTGGGGCGCGTATTGTCGGTCGGGCGGCTGGATCTGAACTCCGAAGGGTTGCTGCTGCTGACCAACGACGGCGACCTGAAGCGTCAGTTGGAGCTGCCGTCGACAGGCTGGCTGCGCCGATACCGCGTGCGGGTGAATGGCAAACCCGCCGAGGCGGCATTGCAGCGTCTGCGTGACGGTATCACCGTCGAGGGCGAGGACGGCCCTGAGGATTTTGCGCCCATGCAGGTCACGCTCGATCGCCAGCAGGGCGCGAATGCCTGGCTGACGGTGGGGCTTCGCGAAGGCCGCAACCGCGAGGTCCGCCGGGCGATGAACGCGGTCGACCTGTACGTGAACCGGCTGATCCGGATCAGCTATGGGCCGTTCCAGCTGGGCGAACTGCCCGCTGGCGAGGTCGAGGAAGTGAAGCCCCGCGTTCTGAAGGAACAGCTTGGCGGCACGTGGGATGGTGAATTGGCCGAAAGCCGGCAGGTTTCGACGGCGGCCGAAGACGAGAAAGCCGACCGACGCGGCACCAAGGGCGATAGCCCGCGCAAACCCCGGTCTTCGGGCGATCGCCTGATCGACAAGGGACGCGGGCGCGAGACGTCGGACGCACCGCGCGGCCCCGCCAAGGCCCGGACTGTCAGCCCCGCCGAGGCCCGGTCCGCGCGCGCCGCACGACCCGACCGTCCCCGCACCGGCAAACCGCCGGTGACACGCAATGACGGCGACGGATCACGCCCCGAGCGCGCCGCGCGTCCGACCCGCGATGGGGACCGCAAACCTCGGTCGAAATTCGGCGACAAACCCAATCGGGATGGTACGAAACCGCAGCGGGATGGGGACAGGCCCCAACGCGACGGCGGAAAACCTGCCGCCGCGCGCAAGCCCTGGGCAAAAGATGGCGACCGTTCAACCCGACCGGCCCGCGATGGCGACCGTCCGGGTCGCGGCGGTCCAGGTCCGCGCAAGCCGTGGGACGGGAACCCTGATCGTCCGTCGCGCGATGGCGACCGCAGCCCGTGGGACAAGGGTGAAGGCCGGCGTGACGACAAGCCGCGCCGCGACGGGGATCGCGCCGGCAAACCCACGCACCGCCCCGGCCATCCGGATCAACCGAAGGAAACCAAGTCGGAACGCACCGCGCGTCTTCGGTCGGACAGTTCGATCAGTCTGCGCAAGGGCGGTCAACGCGGGCGCGGCGTCGCAAAACCCAAGAAGCCCCCGTCGACCAAGCGGATGAAAAAGCCCGACGACGACAGCAAGGACTGAAAGGGCTTCAGGCGGCGGGGATTACTCCTCCTCCACCTTTTCCTCAGGGGTATGTGCCTTGAGCAACCCTGCCTGCGCGATGAAGAATGCGAACATCGCCACCGGCAGGCCGAAGGTCTTGAAACTGACCCAGGCGTCCGTCGACATCGTGCGCCAGATGACTTCGTTCGCGACAGCCAGCCCGACGAAGAACCAAGCCATTCGCTTGGTCAGAAGCATCCAGCCTTCATGCGTCAGCGGCAGCGTTTCGGACAGGACCATCGCCAGATAGCTGCGCCCGCGCCATAGCCCGAAAAAGAACACGGCGGCGAACAACAGATAGATCAGCGTCGGCTTCATCTTGAAAAACCGCTCGTCGTTCAGCCAGACCGACAGACCGCCGAAAACCGTCACCAGAACCGCCGTCACGATCTGCATCTGGCTCAGTTTACCGGTCAGCCACCAGAGCGCCGCCGTCGAAGCCAGAATCAGCGGAATGAACAGGGCCGTGACCACGATGAACCCGGCGTATTCGGTGCCGCCGACGGTGAAGGTCTCATCCTTCAGATATATGTACCCCAGGAAGAACAACGCGACCGGTCCAAGCTCCAGTGAGGGCTTGACCCATCCGGGGGTCTGGCGGTCGGTCATGGCTGTCCTCGCAAATATTGGGTGGCTTAAGTTGGCACATAAGGGCTTCAGGCCGCGAACTCCACCACCACCGCGCCCAGCGCGATCAGCGAGATCAGGATCAGGCGGCGGGGACCCACCGATTCCTTCAGCAGGACCCATCCGATCAGTGCGGCAAACACGGTCGAGGTTTCGCGCAGGATCGCCGCCTCGCCCACACTGTCGAGCCGCGTGGCCAGCATGATCGACCCGAACGACCCGAAAGCGATAATCCCTCCGAACAGGCCGAGCCGGATCAGGTGCGGTTCGGGCTTGCGCCATTTGCCGCGGAGGGCTGCAATAAGTGGAAAATCCCAGGATGTCAGCATGAAGAACCACGCGAGGAAGGTGAACGGATCGGCCACCGACCGGATGCCGAAGGCGTTCCATGTCGTATAGACGGCCACCATCAATCCGGTCAGCACGGCAAGTCCCAGTGCCGGTCCCAGCGTCGCCCGGTTGACGGTGATCTTCGCCAGATTATACGCCGACAGGCCGAACAATCCGACAATCAGGATGGCGACGCCCAGCCACTGCGCCGCCGTAAACGTCTCGCCGAAAATCGCGCCTGCGCCCAGCACGGTAAACAGAGGCCCGGTCCCGCGCACGACCGGATAGACGACCGTATAGGCGCCCCGCTGATAGGTCGCGCCCTGTAGTGCCTTGTAGAGAAACTGGATCATAACCATCCCGACCAGGACCCACCACAGGCGCAGGGGTGGCCATGGCACGACGAACAGCGCCACAGGGGTTGCGATGCAGAAAATCGCCACGTCCATCGCAGTGCGCGAGGTCCATGGGTCATAACGCCCCCCCTTTTGCAATGCACCGAACAACGCATGCAGAAAGGCCGCCGCCAGGGCCAGCCAAAGTGCCGCGTTCCTTCCCGCCGGGGTGCCTTCAATGGCAAATATCCATTCAGTCATCGGAAAGCCGCTTCCGTCAGTCCAGGCGCCCGTCCCTCCAACTCTGTCTTGCAGTAGCTGGGGCGCACGACCGGCAGATCGCGTTCACGCGACGGGATGGCGAAATGACCCATGAACCCGAAGGGACAATCGGCGCAGTCCGAAATGCCAGCAACCCCCAGAAGATCGTTGCGTTCCCTGGCGGTGCGGGGGTCCAGATTTTTCCCAAGGTGCAGGATCATGGGGCTTCGGGCGTGTCAGTCTTGCGGGCGGCCAAATCCGGGGCCATGCCACCGATCCCGACGTCCTGCAGACTGCGCGGGTGCGGCAGCATGTCTTGCATCGCTGTCCCGCGCACCGGCATTGTCGGCTTGGGCTTGCGTTGCTGCGACAGCCAGGGGGCCGACATCGAAGCGACCGATATGGCGCGGATCACACGTCCAGCCCCACAAGGGCAGAGGCGAATTCCTCGGGGTCGAAAGCGTCCAGATCGTCGATCTGTTCGCCCACGCCGATGGCATGGATCGGCAACCCGAAACGGTCGGCCAGCGCGACAAGAACGCCGCCCTTGGCAGTGCCGTCCAGCTTGGTCATGACAAGGCCGGACACATCCGACAGCTTCTGAAACACGTCCACCTGTGTCAGGGCGTTCTGTCCCGTCGTGGCGTCCAGAACCAGCAGCGTGTTGTGTGGCGCGCTCGGGTCTTTCTTGCGGATGACGCGGACGATCTTGGCCAGTTCCTCCATCAGGTCAGCGCGGTTCGACAGGCGTCCGGCGGTGTCGATCAGCAGCAGGTCGGCACCGTCCGCCTCGGCCCTGGTCATCGCGTCGAACGCCAGTGATGCGGGGTCCGAACCCTGAGGCGCGACCATGACAGGCACACCAGCACGGTCGCCCCAGACCTGTAATTGTTCCACCGCAGCAGCGCGGAACGTGTCACCCGCCGCGATCACGACGGACTTGCCCGCGGCGCGAAACTGACTTGCCAGCTTGCCGATTGTCGTCGTCTTGCCCGAGCCATTCACACCGACGACCAGAACCACCTGCGGGCGGTGCGCCGTCAGCGGCATGGGGCGGGCGACCGGGTCCATGATCCGGGCGATCTCGGTGGCCAGAAGGCGTTTGATCTCTTCCGATGACAGGCGCTTACCCATACGGCCTTCGGCGAGGTTGGCGGTGACGCGCATCGCCGTCTCAACTCCCATATCCGAGGCGATCAGCAATTCCTCCAACTGCTCCAGCATGTCATCGTCGAGGGCACGGCGCGGGGCAGATGGCGGCAGCGCGCGCCCGACCAGACGCCCCAGCAGACCCGGTTTCGGCGCGTCTTGGCGCGGCGCGTCGGGTTCGACGTTCGGGGTAGCAGGCGCAGGCGCAGGGATCGGTGCCGGCGCCGTTGCCGGTGGAACAGGGACCGGTACGGGGGAATTATTCTCAAGCGGAACGTGCGGGGCGGGCGGCGAGGCTTGTATTTCGGATGTGGCGGCAGGTTCGGCCGGTGGTTCCGGAGCCGGATCTGGCAATGGCTCGTGCACAGGCTGCGCTTCGACGGCATCGTCGCCCCCCGCATCGACGATCGCGTCCAACCCCTCTTCGAGTTTCGACGACGACCGCGTCAGACGATCTTTCAGCTTCTTGAAGAACGACATGGCACCGACCCTTTCACACCCCACCTAATATGCCTCGCGGTCCGGCGAAAGTGCGTCTGAAAGGGCAGTTGACAGCCCTGTCCCCAGACCCGACCGTTCGTGCATGTTACGCGCCACTTTCTCTCTGTTTGCCATAACCTTGGCGCTTGCGGTCCCTGTCCAGGCCGACCCTCCGTCGGCCATCGCCTGTTCCGAGGGCGCGAGCGGCAAGCGATACTGCATCCGGCCGGTCAGTTTCGAAGCCGACGTCTGCCTCCAGATCGAGGCCGAGGCGCGGCTGAACGGCTTGCCGCCGGGTTATCTCGCGCGCCTGTTGTGGCAGGAAAGCCGGTTCGATCCGAATGCCGTCAGCCCGGCCCGCGCCATGGGAATCGCACAGTTCATCGCGCCAACCGCACGGTTGCGGGGGTTGGCCGATGCTTTCAATCCGGCGCAATCCATCGAAAGCTCCGCCTCCTATCTGGCCGAGATGACGCGCCGGTATGGCAACCTCGGATTGGCCGCCATTGGCTACAACGGGGGTGAGCGGAGGGTCGAAGGCTGGATAGCGGGAACCGGCGGACTGGCCCGAGAAACCGTCGATTACGTCCGCATCGTCACAGGCCATACCGCCGAGAGATGGCGCGACGATCCGCCAATCGGGCTGACCTTCGCCCTGGACGACAATAGGCCGTTCCAGGCCGCCTGCGTCGCGATGGCCGCCAACCGCCGGATTACACCCTTGGCCGCCCCCGAACCGCCGTTGTCACCATGGGGAGTGCAGGTCGGATACGGGTTGAACCCCACCCGCGCCCGTTCTGCCTATGATGCGTTGAACCCGTCTTGCCGCCGCGTCGCGCCCGCCTCGCGGTTGCAGCTCGTCCCTCAGCCCCGGCGGGGTTCTTTGCCACCGATTATCGCTGCACGGATCGGAGCGGAGAACCGGGCGCAGGCACTCGAACTTTGTCGCGCGATTAGCGCGGCGGGCTGCATCTGTCGCGCTTATCGGAACTGACGGGCTGCCGGGTCAACCGTCCAGCGCATCGTTCGTATCATATCCGTCGCTGTCGGGCATTGGCGCGACGCCACCTCCGACTTCCTCGGCGAAGTGCTTCATCACAAGTCTGATCGGGTTTGGCGCGGCCTGCCCCAGACCGCAGATCGAGGCGTCGACCATGGCTTGACTGACCTCTTCCAGGAGAACCATATCCCAGATCTTGGCCTGCATCAGCTTGACGGCCTTTTCGCAGCCCACGCGGCATGGCGTGCACTGACCGCAGCTTTCCGCCTCGAAGAAGCGCAGCATGTTCAGCGCGGCATCCCGCGCCCGGTCGTGGTCGGACAGCACGACGACGGCCGCCGAACCGATGAAACTGCCCAGCGGTTGCAGCGTGTCGAAGTCCAGTGGCACATCGTCGATCGACGCAGGCAGCAGGCCTGACGACGGACCTCCGGGTTGATAGGCCTTGAACATGTGGCCGTCGGCCATGCCGCCCGCCGCTGCGATCACGTCGCGGATCGTCGACCCGGCGGGCAGAAGGTGCACGCCCGGATCGGCCACGCGACCGGACACCGAATAGCTGCGCAGACCCTTGCGGCCATTCCTTTCGACCGATGACAGAATCTCCGGTCCTTCGCGCAGGATGCGGGCGATCCAGTGGCAGGTCTCGATGTTGTGGACCAGCGTGGGTTGCCCGAACAGCCCGACCTGCGCCACGTAGGGCGGGCGGTGACGGGGAAGGCCGCGCCCGCCCTACGTGGCG
>Ga0209634_1003239_pt1 | contig 11059 bp, 13 predicted proteins | sample LinPmetageLP40_FD_184043 | JGI IMG/M metagenome (GOLD analysis project Ga0209634, IMG submission 184043) | Marine viral communities from the Pacific Ocean - LP-40 (SPAdes) (version 2) | ecosystem: Environmental > Aquatic > Marine > Oceanic | place: Pacific Ocean | collected 2010-08-26 | reverse complement strand
AAGGATCAAGTGCTTTAAAATCTGTTCCGATTATACCCTCTTCAGCTACTCTTTCGTAGAATAGTCCGTCTTCAGGATTATAAAAAACTTGTCCTACTGTAATAGTTTCATAGTTAGGTACCGGTTTTCCTTTTTTATCATATTCATAAGGAAGTATACCTCTAAAATCTTTTTTAGCTGGACCAGAGTCAGGATTTTTTTCTTTAAATACATTATAAGTTACAATGTCTGATGCAATTTCTCTTGAATTGTTTTTAATAAAATCAAAATCATTTTCTTCTAAAGAACTGGCGTATTCATTTATTCTAACTTCAGGTATTTCTTCTCTAAATACTTTTTTAAGTTTAGGGTTAAGTTCTGACTCTAATCTAATTAAATCTTTTTTCTGTTCAAAATCTTTTTCTGCAGCTTGTTCGCCTTTGACTACGTCATAAGCACCAAGCGCTAACTTGTCTTCAAAACCTTCGCTTGCTGCTCTTGATTGTTTAAAATTAGCAAAAGGATCTTTAGCTGATGCTAGTGCTGTGCTTATTGCTCCACCAATTCCTGATCCTACTGGTGGTCTAGTTGCAATATCTAAACCAAAGTCAATTAAAAAATCATTAAATCTACGTTTAGGTCCACCTCTTTGTGGTAATGCCGTTCGCATTTCATCCATAACTTCTGTAACTCTTTCACCTACTTTGTAACCAGGTCTGCTTTGTAGTCCAGATGTAATTCCACCTTCAGCAGATCCACCTTTTCTAAACATAGGTCTTTTATATAAGTTGTTGTTATTCATTATTGTTGACCGCTTCCTCTTAAATAGTCACCATAGTTTCCTAATAATCCACCACCAACTGAAGCTATTCCTAACGCATTCTGCAACGGCGTAGGGTTAGGTGTTACCATAGATTGATATTGTCCTGGTGCTCCAGATGCAATACTTGCAATTCCAGATCCTAGATAACCTAGTCTTTCATATGGCTCGTAAGCTGCTAGTCTTTCCTCTTCTCTTTTAGCATCTAAGCCTGCCTGTACTTGTGCTTGTTGACCCGCGCCCGCTGATCTTAAAGTACCTATATCTTGTCCAAATAATCCTGGAACTTGTGAAGCTAGTCCTTGTTGATTTTGTGATAGATTTTGTTGTAGCTGTCCCAACTGCGCTTGTTGACCAAAAGCTTGATTAGCTAATTGATTAGCTTGAGTAAAACCTTGTTGTAATAATCCTGATTGTAACAATGCTCTGTTCATGTCAGACTTGTTTTGGTATTGTGATCTCATAACACCCTCACGACCTCCACCTAAATTACCAGACATAGCTGCTTGTTGACCTATACCTGCTAGACCTTGTGCTGCTTGTGAATCATATTCTGATAATGTTGCATCAATTATATCTTGTTGATATGGAGACATAAAAGGTTGATAACCCTGTGCTCCTGTAAAACCACCCGCTGCTGTTAAAGCATCTCTAGAGGCAGTATCATAGGCTCCTGCTTGTGAAATATAAGGTTGGAAAGCACCGATACCTTGGCCTTGTGTTGTAGCCATTGTGTATGCATCTTGTTGCGCTTGGTCTTGACCAGCAACTTTAGGTGCAAATAAACCTGTATCTAACGGCGCTGCCGTTCTTGTTGTTAACTGTGTTCCATAATCTTTTTGTAGATCTTCTAAATATTGTGGTGGAAGTGCTCTTGTTTCTTGTACAGCCATTATATTACCTCACTTAATCGTTCTGATGTTTCAAACATCTGTTGTGCGCCACCCATACCTTGTGACTCTTCAGACACTTGTCCACCTTGTTCTAAATTTTTCATCATGTTCTCCATAACTTCTGCGCCTCTATCTATATCTCCGCCACCTGCGTTTCTAACAGCATCTGCAGTAAATACAAACTCATTTACACTTAATCTTGCAGGCACATCGTCTGCTTTTTCAGCTTTTCCGATAGGTACAAACCCACCTTCAGCTCTATAATCTTTTTCCATGCCACCAAGGTCCATGATTCCACCTTCTGCTTTACCAATTCTATCTACATCTATATTTCTTCTATCACTTAAGAAAGGATACTTAGATCTAAGAGCGGCTAGTTTTTCACCTGTTGAATCTTTATATGCTTCTATAACTTCTGCTCTAATAGCTTCTACATCTAAACCTTCACCTCTTTGTAAATCTTGTATTTCTTCTGGTTCCATATTACCCATAAGAGCAGTTGCTCCTAATGTTCCTGCTGCAAGACCTGTTAAAAGTTTAGGATCTAATGCATATTTTTTAATTGTACTTAATATTTTTCCTGTTTTAGTTTTTTCAATAACTGATTTACCCCCAGTTAAAGCAACTTCATCTATAGGGTTAGCTCCAGTTAAAGCAACTTCATCTACTACTGAACTGCTAAGTGTATCTACCGGTGCTGATGTTCTATTAGCTAAAATTTCTCCTAGTCCACCTGAATCTTGCATTGGATTACTAAAATATTTACTAAATGTACCACCACCAACATTTTGCATTCCACCTCTTGGATCAAACCCTGTTTGTAAATTACCTGTGCCACCACCAATACCTCTAGCTACTTGACCTAAAGCATAGTTTGTTAATCCTGATTTAATTGATGAACCCATTTTACCTGTTTGATCAAAGCCACCTATCCCTGACATCAAACCTGCAGCTATTGGGTTAAACGGTGCAACAAACGGTGCAGCTTTAACTGCTATGTCTGCTATTTCATTTGGTATTAATTTTCTAACTGTCTTTTTTAAAAAACTTCCAAGACCATATCTACGTCTACCATCATCACCCATCATACCACCATACGCTGCCATCTGTCTGTCAGGTAATACTGGTCCTGTAGGTTTTGGTTGAAAAGGATTTACTGGTTTTGTTGGGTCCGATGGTAATGGTTGACCACCAGACATTTGTCCTTCGGCCATAGCTTGTTCCATAAACTGTTGCATAGACATAGGCTCAATGCCTTGCTCTTGCATATCAAATACGTACTTAGCGTATTCTTCTTCTAATTGAGCCATCATCCTTTGCTCAATTTCTTGTGGAGATTTAGGACCTTCATTACCACTATACTTAATAGATGGTGCGTTAGTCTCTAGCTCTTCTGAAATTTGTATATCCGTTATTGCCATGGTTTTGCCACTTTACTTTGTTTTTGCGAACAAATCAAGAGGTGGCATGATAACTGTTACGTCTCTTTGCACGTCCTCTTCAGGTATATTTGCAGCTTTTAAAGCTTCTTCAGTCTCGTAGACTTCTCCTGTTTTCTTGTTCTTAATTGTAGTTATAATTTTTTCTGGTGTTAATTTTATTATTTCGTCCATTATGTTGTTACCTCTTTCTTAATGTTTAGATAGCTAATAGCTACATCAAACGAGTCTGTTGTGCTTGATTGTACTGTAAAGGTTTTACCACCTTCTATTATCAACGGTTGAGTTAATAATTCTGTTGTAACATTAGCTGTTAATGCTGCTGATTTAATAGCAGTAATACTGTTGTTTGTAACAGTCACCACTGGTGTACCTGCTGATGTAACAAGTATAGATTTAATAACTATAGTTTCATTAACCGCAGGAATACCAGATCCTAATGGTGTAAGTGCACTACCACTTGTATTATTATCTATACCTACAAATTTATATTGGTTTACTACTGCCATTAATCTAAAAAGAAACTTCTAGCTTCTATCTCCTGTTTTAAATCTTCTTGAAACGTACTGTTTAATTTTTCTAACACGGCATCTAAATCTCTAACTAAAGATTGTGCAACATCTTCTTCATACTCTGGACTTGCCCTAGTTAATGATTGTACTATCTTTGCCATTATCCTATGTAAGTTCCAGGTTGTGTTATATTTCCTTTTTGTAGTTGATCAAATTCATATGGTGTCATTTGAGATCCTTGGTATATTGTATCCATAGCAGTTTCATAATCAGTTGCTCTAGTAAGATCTCCTTGTTGAGAATATCTAGCTAAATCTTGATTAGAAACTTTAGCCATTAAATCATTTGATGGGTATCCTACATCTATACCCATGATGCCGTCTTCTTGTGGTTGTTCATCTAGTAATGATTCACTTCTATAAGAAGTAGGAAGATCTCTATTTAAATAATTCATTTTATAAGGATCTACACCTCTATAGGTATCAACTGTTCTTGCTCCTTCAAAAGGTGTATTAGTATACGTTGTAGGTTGAGTCATTGCACGTCTTGCACCTGCTAAATCCATTCCTTGTGGCATTTGTGATGCTGCTACTATTGATTGTACATCATTTAAATTCATCATGTCTGGATTACCTAAATCATTTTGAAATGCTGGATTATTAGCATCTAAAGTAGTTGGTCCATAACCTGCTGCCATTAACGCATCTAGTTTAGCTTGTTGACCTTCAGTAAAGTCCATAGTCTTTTTAGTAAAGTCACCAAAACCAATTTGATTGTAACCTCTATTTTTTGCTTCTAATAATTTAGTTACTCTATTTTGTTGTCGTTTATCATACATAGCTTGTTCATATTGTGCTTGAGTTCTAGTGGTACCATCTTTATTAACACCTCTCATTTTTCTATTAAAGTTTCCAAAAGCATCTCCAAGTCCACTTTTTAAATTTCCAATTCCACTTGTTAGTAAACCTAATCCTGGAATACCCATAAGCATTCCAATTGCACCCATTAATAAACTACCTAATCCACCACCTTGTCTAAAAGGACTTTTCTTAGTGTTACCAAATTTATCAATCCTATTACCACCTCTTACAGTTTGATTCATTATTTGTTGTTTAAGAGTTGCTCTATCTCTTTCATTTCTTGTTGTAGGAGTTACATCATATTTTTTACCACCTATGTAAGTATATGGAGTAGTTCCACCACCATCGCCATGAATATTTGTTGGTCCTGTTCTTGTTGTAGGTTTTGTAGTAGTTCTTTGAGTTTGGTTTCTTTCTATACCTCTTTCTCTAGCTGTGCTTTGATTTCCTCCACTTCCAGAATAAGTTCCTTTACCACTGCCATCATAATTTGGATCGCCCATACCAGGAGGATAAGCAGGAATACCTCCTCTAGTCATTGTTTTCTGACCACCTAAATTTTCTAATGTTTGTGCTTCACCTGGAGTAATATAAGCTAACATGTGTGGTTGACCTTTAACATTTAAAGTTTTAGCAACTCTTTGACCTGTTGCGTACATCTGTCTAGCTTGTTGTAAATTTGTAATTGACACTATCTTCTTCCTCCAGTTTGTATATCTAACCTAAAAGTACCTAGTTTCCAACTAGTATCTACTGCAGTGTTGGATATTGTAAGAGCAATTGATCTAGCTCTTGCACGTGTATCTACTTTTGTTGTACTAGACGATATAGTAAAAGGACCTAATGATGAGCTAGCTGATGTATCACTAGGGTAATTTCTTAAATCTAATTGAACAATTGTATTACCATCTTGAGCTATAAAATCTGGTATAATTCTACTAACTCTCATAATGTTTTCACCATCACCTCTAAGATCACCTAAATTAGTTGCTGCTCCTCTAATAACTTTTTGTGTAATATCATAATCACCAGAAGTAATACTGGCAGGAATTGCTGTAGTCACTCCTAATCTTACTTGGTTAACACCTGTTTCATGTTCATAGTAATATGAAACTCCTTCCGTGTTTCCTGTTACATCAAACGATGTATCTGTACCCGCATCATATTGTGTGGCATGCGGTAATCCAAACACAGCAGAATCTTGCCATGAAGTTCTAATAAATAAAGGACTTGCATTTACAAACCATATTGGACGTTTAGATGTTGAATCTAAATAACTATATGTAACTGATTGTGTGTTTACATTTGATCCAGCTTCTGGATAAAACCATGTAACTTCTCCAAACAAGTTATTAATACCTGCGTAAACCATTTGATTAGATGTTGTATTTAAATTGTCATAAACATAGTCTTCAACTAAACAGTCCATAGATTCTAGTTTACCTGTATATCTAAAGAAACCATTATCAGACATCCAGTAGGCAGCACCATCGACTTCTACGGCTGCATTCTTACCTATTAGTCCACAGTTAGTACCAACTTGTTCATAAGCAAATGTAAAAGGAGTTCCTACAAATCTCATAGTAAATAAAGCGGTGTCACTCCATACATACAATGCATTTCTACCAAGTTTAGCACCCATGATCCGTGATCCGGCGGCCAGTCTTTGTGTACCAGCACTATTTTCAGCTGTAGGTGTATACTCATTAATATTTTCTTGAGACGAAAATCTTATAAACATATCATCTTGTGTAGATTTATCTCCAATAGTTGTTTCTGTACCAAAAAATACTAAGTGACGATCGGGAGTTGACACTAACATATCTCTAGAAGCCGTTGGTGCACCTGATATAATAGTTGCTCTTGTTGTTGCAGCATTAGTTAAATCTGAATTCCATTGAAAACATTCTCCGTTAAATATTAATGCAACAGCTGTGCTACCTAAATTATCTATAGACCACATACCTGGTTCAGCAACTTTATCTGTTGATGTAGCTGCTTGACCCCATCCAGAAAAACTACTGTAATTAGTAACAGTTGCACCATTGTTGTGAGCAGCTCTAGTAGTTCCTCTTGCTGCTCTGGTAATTCCTGTTAAATCATTTCCAGATACTCCTGTATAAGAAATTTCTTCGGTACCTACTTGAATAAAATTTGTTCCTGTTGTTGGAAAATTAAGAGTAGATACTAATGAAATAGTAGTTCCTGACCCACCGGTTCCAAATGCATTATCTCCTAAAGCTCCATTTAAAGTTGTTGTTTGAGGATTTGTAACTGTACCACCCCACTGAGATATACCATAACCAAAAACTCCAACCTGTTCAGCTGGTCCTACGTGAAAGTATTGAAAATAAGTTATGCCTCCAGAAGTAGTTGCTCCTGCTCCTCCTTCGTTACCACCCATTGTAATAGTAATAGTAGTTCCTGTTGGTGCTGAAGTTACCATAAATTTTTTATTACAAAAATCTGCTGCACCAAAATTAGAACCTGTAATAGCACTAAATGTATTAGTGTCACCAAACAAAACAATATCACCTGCTTCAAAATTATGTGCTGATGAAAAAGTAATAGTTACTATTGGTGATCCGTTAGTCGTGCTAAAAGCATTTGTAATAGCTGTTCCAGATGGATTAGTTAAAGGATGTATATCATAGTATACCCCTCCTGTGTAAGCATATAAAATTCTATTAGTGCCAATAAGAGAATATTTAATACCTATTTTATTAACCATGTGATGCAGTCCTCTTGCAGCACCAGTTAATTTACTTTCACCTAATTGATTCCAACCACCTATTTTTTCAGGTGTACCATATCTAAAACGCACATTTTCACCACCGGTCCACTGAGATTCAGCGCCGGTAGATGTAACTTGTTTATTAAATCCTGGTAAAAAACCTAATTTTTGTAGCATAATATCACATTATATAAGGTTATTAATTTTTTGGTAGTATTATATTCCACTCTAAATTATTAATCAACTGATCTAAAACTACAACATTTATAGTATTATCTTTCATATATTGCAGAAATTCTTGTGTATCTATCAATACCCATTTGTTATCATCTTCAAATAAAATTTTATTTGATTTAGCTTTAGAATTTATATGTTTTCTTGTTTGATAATTTATGTCAAATTTTAAATCTTCATTCAATCTATCGGACAAAATACCAGAAACATGCCACAGTTCTTTTTTAATTTGTTGTTCAGTTGCTAAAGTTACATTTTGTAAAAATTGTTTTACGAAAGGGTGATCCATTTACGTTCCTGTTTAGGGTGAATTAAATTAGGAACCATTGGAAAACTAACAGACATTCTTTTTTCTAAACCTGCTATTTTATGAAACCTACCAGCAGGTATAAATATTGCATCTCCTGGTTTAAAAGTTTTTTCAATTTCTATTTCAGTGGGATTGTCTTTTTTATATATTGTCATTTTTTGAGAACCTTCTACAGACACTATTAAGTTATCTTGGTTATCTTTATGTTTTCCAAAACTTTTGTTATCAAAGTTTTTATCAGGTTTATTAGATATAAATATATGAGCGTCAGTTGGCATACCAGTCATAACTTCAAGATAGTCACATACCGAATTTATTTTTTTATTGATTCTAGAACAATCAATTAAGAAAAACCAATGTTTTTTAATTATTTTATTTATTACACTTGGAGGATAAGTATTAACATCGGTTAACCATTCTTCTTTTCTCCAATTATATGAATACCCAGGAGGTATTCTAAATCTTGAATTACTCACAAAAGGTCTACAGTTTATAAGCTGTTCTACTTCTTTCCAAGAGGTTAGTTTATTTTTAAATAATTTTTTTTGAGAAAAAGGTATTTTATTTTTTATACAATCTATTATTTTTTGATTCCACATTAACTAAAATTAAAAGAATAAGATATTCTTTCTTCATTAGAAAGGTTTGGACTAACAGAATGTTCTAGCCATGAGGGAAACAAATAAAGATCATTTTCTTGGACAGGAAAATAGTATTTTGAACAATTGTAATTATTATATTCTTTTAAAATATTATCATTTACATAACATTTGATTGGTGTAGCATTATGAAAATCTAAACTTCCACAATGTAAAGGAGTTTTAATATAAAAAACACCAGAAACAATTGAAAAAGGATGAGTGTGTATATTATTAAAATCTTTAAAACCGTTTATGTTTAACCAACTACTATCTAAATGTAAATCTTGAGGTATACTTAAAGTTTCTTTTGAAAATACATTAACATTTTTACAAATTTCTTTTATTAAATTTTTAATAGCTACGTTTTTTTCATCTAAATTACTGCTTTGATATCCTCCAACATTAGACAGTTGTCTTCCTTTTTGTTTTTTAATTGTATTTGAAAATTTAATTAATTTATTTATATCTTGATTTAATTTTGTTTTAAAAATAACAGTTTTAAAAAGTTCGATAGCACTCATATGAATTTGGGACCTCTTATAAAAACAGCTAAACTTTTTCTTTCTCCTTTTGTTATAGGAGTAACTCTATGATAAACATAAGAAGGAAACATTACAACAGTTCCAGGATCATTTAATTCTTTTATCTCAGAAGGACCATATGAGTAATACTCAAGATTTCCACCTTCATATTTTTTAGTAGATAAATTTATTAATACAGTAAATTTTGTATCAGTTATTCCTGACTCAGGTTCAGAGTCTTTGTGCCAATCATATTTGTGGCCTTTTGTATAAGTATTTAAATTTACAAAATCAGAATCTAACACAGGGTAAACATTATAACCATATTGATCTACATTGGTTGCAAAACATTTTGTAACAATATCATCTAATAAATGTTTTACTTTAAGCCAACGTATTACTTTTACTCTATTTAAAAATTTTAAATTTTTATCAAAATAATCCCCTTCATACTCACAAAAATTATTATCAATAAAATCACCTATTTCTTTAATTTTATTTTTGTCTAAAAGTTTAGACCAATACCAGTAATTGTCTTTCATAATTAAAAATAGTTAAAGTTAATATTTACTCTACATGGTTCATCTGTGCAATTTGTGCTTCTATGTTTTTTAGAGGAATCAAATAAAAGCATTCTATTTGCAATAGACGGTATAAACTTTTCTCCTATAATGGTTCCGCCATTACATGTGTTTATAGAAAAGAGAGCTCCTTTATGTTTAAATTCTGTATCTTTATGTTCTCCGTATTTTATTAATTTTTCAGTTCTTGGAAAACAATTAACTTTAACTTTGAATAACGCACGTACGTTTAATTTAATATATACATTATGTAGTGCTTCAAAAAACTCACTTCTAGGCCGGTGGTCTTTGTAAATATTGTGGTTAAAATAAAAATTTTTATTATCCCAATCATCAGCAACAAAACCATTAAAGTAATATGGAAAATTATTGCTTAACAGAGCAGCTTGAATTTGTTTAAATTCTTCTTCAGGTAAAAAGTTATCTATAATTTTCATATACTAAATTTAACATTTCCAGCTATAGAAATTCTATATTCTTCGCTGTCATAAAAAGGATAAACACAATGAGTTAATTGTGAGGGAAACAATAATACAACACCTTCATCTTTTTTTGTTATATTCATTGAATGATGCTGAGGTTGTCCACATACGTTTGTAAAAGAGAATTCAAAAGAATTACTTTTTTTATTGTAGGGTATTTTAAGAAAAATATTATAGCTTAAAATACCATCGTGAATATGGTTTGGAATGTACTGGTGTTTTCTTTGTAAATTTATCCAAGGTCTATCTATTAAGATGTCACATTTTTTATTTAAAATATTGATACTTTTAAAATAATCAGGATGTGTTTTAAAATAAGTATTAACTAAAGGTATTATAAATTCTTGTAGTTCTTTCTTTGTATCTTTTAACAAAAATTGAATTGGAACACCTGTTGCTGTTATACCTGTTTTAAGTAATTCATTATTTAATTCTGCATCTTTACTTTCTTTTAATAATTTATTTTTTAACTTCTTTGGAAGATTTGTTTTTAAGACACCTAAATTAGGTAGATAATAAAATTCAGAATTAATCATACAAAAGACTTTCCGGTCACCCAACAAACTAAAGAATTTCTTTCACCTTTAGTCACTGGCATTACTTCATGTAATACATAAGATGGAAACATAATTACACTGCCTTGTCCCTTAGACATAACAGTTCCTTTATGGTCATCAAAAATTACAAGTTCACCACCTTCATACTTTTTAGGGTCTGTTAATTGAATAGATATAGATAGTTTTCTTACAGGAGTATTGTGACCTCTATCAACATGTTTATTATATCTATCAGAAGGAGCTTTATAATTTGTAAATTGAAAGCCTTCGTTTAATCCAAAGACATCAAATTTAAAAAACTTTTCGTTAAGTTGTGTAGTAATGTCTGTTATTTTTTGAAAAGCCCAAACCATATCATCTACAGGATATAACCAAGATACTTTGCTTTGTCTTGCATCTGATTTTCCTCTAGTTGTTCCTTGAACTAAACCTTTTTTCTTAGCAATATTAATAATTTTAGAACATTCTTTTTTTGAAAAAACGTTTTCGCAATAAG
>Ga0209634_1003238_pt1 | contig 11064 bp, 10 predicted proteins | sample LinPmetageLP40_FD_184043 | JGI IMG/M metagenome (GOLD analysis project Ga0209634, IMG submission 184043) | Marine viral communities from the Pacific Ocean - LP-40 (SPAdes) (version 2) | ecosystem: Environmental > Aquatic > Marine > Oceanic | place: Pacific Ocean | collected 2010-08-26 | reverse complement strand
AAAAAGCAGAAGACTTAATAATTTAGTCGATAGTATTTTAGACCATAGACCATAGACCATAGACCATAGACCATAGACCATAGACCATAGACCATAGACCATAGACCATAGACCATAGACCATAGACCATAGACCATAGACCATAGACCATAGACCATAGACCATAGACCATAGACCATAATCATATTTGTTTTTTTGAATAATAGTACAACCCCAATCATACCATATGAAATTTACTTTTCTCTTATTAGTAGTATCAGTTTTATCGTTTTCAGTAAGGGCTCAAGAAATTGAAAACGTCAAAATTGAATTGGATTATATTTTCAAAAAAAGCTTAGAACTCCGTAAAGACGTACGATCAACGGCTTTAAAATATGGATTCGAATCGCCACAAATGGATTCACTAAATAATATCATCACTTCTTTTGATAAGTCATCATTAATCAAAGTTATTGATATCGTTGATGAATATGGATGGTTGGGTATATCACAAATAGAGAATATGGCAAACCAAGCATTATACCTTACAATCCAACATGCACAAAGCAATGAAGTACGAATAAAGTACTTCCCTCTGCTAAAGGCTTCTGCTGAAAAAGGAGATTCAAATCTAGCAGACATGGCAACTATGCACGATAGAATTTTAGTAGGGAAGGGAGAAAGCCAGCTATATGGAACTCAATACAAGCTTATTAATGGTAAAAACGAATTTTTTCCGATCGAAGAAATTAAATATATTAACAAAAGGAGAAGAAAGGTTGGCCTCAAAAAACTTAGAATTTAGCAATAAACTATAAGCTAATGCATCCTATCTGGTCGTGGTATCAAATTGGACATTATTATTGCTTCTTCTTCCAACAACTCTTTCCAACGAATCATTACCGTTTTCTCTGGCACATACTCTTTGGCCAGTTGTAGAAAATTTTTGTAATGACTTGCTTCTGATACCATCAACTCATAGTAGAATTTAGACAAGTCTTCATCTTGGATATTTTTCCAAAGTAATCTAAAGCGTTCACAGCTTCTAGCCTCAATCAGTGCATTGATGAGTAGTTTTTCCATCAGCTGTTGATCTCTGCTCCCTCCTTTTCGTTCCACTTTCATTAGTTGCTTGACATATTCATCGACTCTAGGGAAGCCAAGTTTAAACCCACGCTTTTTGAGCTCTTCTAATACCCTCTCGAAGTGTCCCCATTCTTCAGCAACAACAGGAGTCATCACCTCAACCAGCCTTTCCTTTTCAGGAAATAATACGATCATCGAAATACAAGAAGTAGCTGCTTTTTGTTCGCAATACGCATGATCTACCAAAATATCCTCAATATTCTTTTCGGCAATATTGACCCAGCGTGGGTCAGTAGGCAGTGCTAGACCAAGAACTTGTTTAGCAGCTTCATCAATCATAAAATGCCCATTTGAAGCCGAAGTCAACGCCATTTATTTGGCCAATGTATTCGGGGCTTGCAAAATATCCTACCTCATAAAAAGCTTTTAATAAGTTGATGTATTTTACAAACAATCGCCCTCGATTGATTTTGAGGTTCGCAAATATATCAACTCTTGGAAACTCTCTCAGTGAAAAGCCATCTTGCCTATAAAATTGCTGAATAGTCGGGTCATAGGCATTAGCATCATAAGCACTTTTCCAATGTGTATCAACTCCTAGTTGAAATTGCAAATTGCCATCAAAAACTATATTTTGATAATACAATTTAGTGTTGAACAGCAATTCTGGCACCCTCATTGCTTCACGATTATTTCCCTGTACCGAGGAATAGGTGCCATAAATATTCAAGTATATTCTATTCCATAAGTTTGTTTGTATTTCAGTACCGATATTGAGCAATTGCAGGTCACTTACTTGAGCTGGCTCCCCTTGCTGATCAAAATAAATGTAGTCGTTAAAGAGTAACCACCTCCCAAACGGTTTCAATGTTAATTTGCCAAATGAAACATTCAAATTGCCTTTGAATTCATCCACTTTCGTTGCTTTAAAGTCATTGACCCATTGGTCATGATTCCCATAATAATATTTCTCAATAAATGAGGGTTCGTACTGCATTCGCCTAAACCCAAAAGCATACCTACCAGCCTGAAATAATCCTCCTATCTGATAATTACTTCCTACCAGGTATTCCAAGTCTCCAGAAATAGACGTCAATGAGTCAATTTGAAGTCTCATTATTGCACCCCCATATTGCTCAAAACCTTTAGTTTCCAGATCAACGGTATCTCTATGGATATTGTTATAATCCATATCAAAGTATCTTGTCTTGTGATAAAAATTATAGAACAAATTCCCAACATCTCCCTTCACTCCTTGTTCTGAAGTGATGGTATGAAAATCCACACGATCAAACGTGCCCGTGGAATCTAAAAATATTGCATCATGAAAAGCGGAATCAATGGGAGCATCTTTGAAAGTATTTTCTTGCTTAGACCTGTCAATTTGGTGGTACGCCTGAATCAAATCTGAAAACTTCCACTGTTGGAAAATGTGAACATTGGTTCTCAATTCTTGTGTTGCCGCTTCTTCCAAAATATTATCAGCATTTTGCTCAAAATAATCGGACAATATGGTTTGATCTTCCACCAGTACTCCACCAAACTCATTGACCTTGTGCATATTCCTGGATAGGTTAGCCAATAGCTCATACTTTCTATCCTTTGTCTGAAAATGGGTGTAGATATCATATGCATTGGAAAGAACATTGCGATCTCCCTTTCCCGTGCTTTGTATTTGTTTATCGACATAAAGCCCCTTATAATCAAACCCAATATTCCAATTAGGATTGATATTTCGGCTATAGCTAACTTCTGTTATAGCTCTTCCATTGCCACCTATGGTAATGTCCATATTTGTGAAAGGAGAATGTGAATCGTAGTATTTTATTTCATCAGAAGATCTGAAATATAAATCATATATGTGAATACCAGAACTAACACCGATTGTGCGGGGTAGCTCATAAAACACTGGCATTGCAGCTGTGCCAATATTCCCCAGATCTTGGACCAGATTCTTATTCTTATCTACATAGTTGAATCGATGCAGGTTATCAAGCAATGTATCTATGACATAGTACTGAGGCTGGTTGTATTTGATGTTTTTTTCAAAGGTGTATTTCGTAGTTGTCGGTCCATAGATGTTCTTTGTAGAATCATCTAATAGCTTACCGTTCTTCAACCCGCTTTGTGAAGCATTATCATCGGAGTCAGTAGGAAATCCATCTTGATCTACTCCGTTTGTGTTTTCTCTATTTGGATCTTTCTGAAATGGCCTATCCTGCGCTATTGTAGTGCCCAACAAACATAGAAACACCCCCAAAACTAAAACTCTCTTTTTCACGCGGCAAAAATATAAAATACTATGCAAGTATTGACTTTGTTTTAATAGAATTACGAATCATCTTATCAAATTTTGATCCATCTTTGAGGAAACTCACTTCAATAGGAATATAATACAAAGGTCGCTTACCAAACAGCTCTTTGAAGTCATCACTGAGTAGTCTCACCATGTCCTTTTCTGTCGTGAGTAAAATCGAATTATCTGATTTGACAGCATCATATTGAGCAATAATGTTCGTAATGTCCTTTGCCTCATATTTGTAATGATCAGCAAAGTGTTGCTCTCCTATGATATTAAAATTATCAGCTACATACTCTTTAAACGGTCGATGATTAGAGATACCTGTAAATAGAAACACACTCTTAATCTCTGCCACTTGCTCTCCATAAATCAAAATTGGTGTCTGGTATGTCACTTTACTAAAAAACACTGGAGTAGATGATTTCGTGTAACTGTTGATTTGAGTTCGATATTCCACTTCTACAGATTCATTTATTTCATCTGGGCATTTGGTCACTACAACTGCAGTGGCTCTATTTGCATTTTTCCTTGCTTCTCGAAGCCTGCCTGCTGGCAAGATATAGTCGTTAAAAAAAGGTCTATAGAATTCAGTTAATAAAATATTCAAACTAGGAATAACTGATCTATGCTGGTAAGCATCGTCCAGCACGACAGCCTCAGTGTCTTCCTTGTGATAGAGTATTTGCGGAATAGCCATCGCGCGATCTTCTCCGACCGTCACCATGACATCATCAAATTTCTTGTAAAACTGAAATGGTTCATCGCCCAACGTTAATGCACTATCTTGTTCATTCGCTATTCTAAATCCTTTGGTCTTTCGACCATAGCCTCTGCTAAGGGTTGCAAGTTTTTTATCGCTGAGTAGCCTAAGAATATATTCTACTATAGGAGTCTTACCAGTACCACCAACAGACAGATTGCCCACTGCTATCACATTCGTGTCAAACTGAAAAGATTTTTTATGCTCAATATTGTACTGATGATTCCTAAACCTCGATCCCAAATCATATAGGATGGCAAATGGGTATAGTATAATGGTGAATATTTGCTTCAATTGCGTATGTTTATACTTATGATTCGAAGAGAATTTTAACCCACTAGTGGGGTTTAATTCTCCGAAGCTTGCTTAGGGTGAAATATTTTTATCAAATTCATTACTCGTGGACATGTTCCGAGGGTGTTGATCTCCGCAAAGTTCTACATTTATGCACAAAATAAAAGACATCATTGCTTATTTGGAGGGAATAGCTCCAAGCTCCTATCAAGAGAGCTATGACAATTCTGGACTGATCACAGGAGATTCTCAATCTGAAGTCACTGGTGTGTTGATTACTCTTGATTCAACAGAGGCTGTTATCGATGAAGCTATTTCTAAAAATTGCAACTTGGTAATCGCGCATCATCCCATCGTATTTAAAGGGCTAAGAAGATTGACTGGGAAAAACTATGTAGAGCGAACCATCATAAAAGCGATCAAAAATAACATCGCTATTTACGCCATTCACACAAATCTTGACAATGTCATCAATGGCGTGAACCGAAAAATTGCAAATAAATTGGGTTTGCAAAACCTAAAAATACTTCAACCGAAAACTTCTACGCTTACCAAGCTAGTCACTTATTCTCCTAAAGCAAATACACAAGCTGTATTGGCTGCACTTCATAAGGCAGGAGCTGGGAATATCGGACATTATGATCAATGCAGTTTTACTGTTGAGGGGGCTGGCACATTTCGACCTAACGAACATGCAGCTCCTCACATTGGAAAAAGAGGAAAGTCTGAATCTGTGACAGAAGATCGTATTGAAGTGATCTTGCCTACTCATTTGCAACACCAAATTCTTGCGGCTTTAAAAGATGCCCATCCATACGAGGAAGTCTCTTATTATTTGTCTGAAATTTCAAATAAGAATCAAGAGGTCGGGGCTGGCATTGTTGGTGAATTATCTTCACCAATGAGGGCAGACGATTTTTTAAAATACCTCAAGGATAAAATGGAATTGCATACTATTAGGCACACCAACCCTATTCATGATAAAATTCAAAAAATTGCTATTTGTGGTGGTGCAGGCAGCTTCCTACTTCCTAGCGCTATAGGTAGTAAAGCTGATGTCTTTGTTACCGGAGATTTCAAGTATCATGAATTCTTTGATGCCGAAAATCACCTCATGATTGCGGACATAGGACACTACGAAAGTGAAGTATTTACAAAAGAATTAATTTATGACATATTAAGTGAAAAATTTGCTAGCTTTGCGCTCAATTTGTCAGAAATCAACACAAATCCGATAAGCTACTTTTAAAAAATTTATGGAAAGTACTGTACCACAAAAACTTGACGCTCTTGAAAAACTACAAGAGATCGATTCTAAACTAGACGAAATCAAAAAAGTAAGAGGCGCGCTACCTGATGAGGTAAGAGACCTTGAAGATGAGATCGCTGGATACCAAACCAGGGTTGATAAATACAACAATGATCTAAAAAACATCGAAGACGATATAGTGGCTAAAAAAGCTGCCATCAAAGATGCAGAGACTTTGATCAAGAAGTACGAAGAGCAACAAATGAATGTTCGTAACAATCGAGAGTACGATGCGATCACCAAAGAAATGGAGTTGCAGGCTTTGGAAATTCAGATCAGTGAAAAAAGAATCAAAGAGGCTTATATCAAGATCGAAGCTAAAAAAGAAGAGATCGAAGTCACAAACGCTTCTGTCACAGAAAGAACAAAAGACTTAGAAAGCAAACAAGCGGAGTTAAAAACGATTGTTGCTGAGAGTGAAGCGGAAGAAAAGAAATTGATGACTAGTCGTGATAAAGCTTCTAAGAAAGTCGAAGCGCGTCTTTTCAATTCATATGAAAAAATCAGAAACAACGCGCGAAATGGACTTGCTGTTGTATCTGTAAAAAGAGATGCTTGTGGTGGATGTTTCAACATCGTTCCTCCTCAGAGACAAGCCGACATCAAGGAAAGAAAAAAACTTATCGTATGTGAGCATTGCGGTAGAATTTTCGCTGATGTAGAGTTTGTGATCGTGGAAGAAAAGCCAAAAAGAACTACTCGAAGAAAAAAAGTCGAGAAAAAAGCATAACAGCATAGCGATCAATGAGTCGTATATTTAAAAAGTGGATGGTTTATATTTCTTATCCACTTTTTTGCTGCCTTTTTTTTAATGTGACCCTACCCACTTCTGCTCAGAACACCTGGGAGTTTGATCAACAAGATCTCCAGAGCTATCAGCAGTTGTTGTCATTGAAGCGCATTGACACATCATTGATCCAACACAAGAACAGAAATTCGACACTTTACCTCTTACATTTTCGACAAAGTGTCCAGCTCCTCATTTCAGACAATCCGAGCAAACTGGCTGATTATGAAAAGCGTACTGAAAGAGTTCTTGATCAATTGAGAAAACAAAAAAGTGATTCCCCCTATTTAAAATTCTATACAGCTGAAGTGCTACTTCAATCAGCGTTTGTTCACCTCAAACTAGGACATGAATTCAATGCAGGATGGGAGTTACGCAAGGCCTATAGGGAGATCCGTAGAAACATTAAAACCTACCCAGATTTTCTCCCACATTATAAGACCATTGGATTGCTACATATCATCATAGGCTCAGTGCCAGACAAATACAATTGGTTGCTTTCTTTGATGGGAATGGAAGGCTCAGTAAAGGACGGCATGAACGAACTGAAATCTCTTGCTGATTCAGACAATGTCTTCAATACGGAAGCAAAACTCCTAATCTTATTGATGCAAGGATATATCCTGCAGGAATCCACCGTGGCAGTTGATGGTCTTAAATCATTATATAACTCAAATCCACAGAGTTTGTTGATTGGATATATATACGTGTCTGTATTGATGAAGAGTCAAGAAAGTGAGGCTGCCCTACAAGTTTTGGAATCTCTAAAAGACTTACAATATGAAGGTTATATTGAATTCTCACTCCTAGTCTATCTGAAGGCAGAAGCTTTATTGCAAAAAGGGGATTATTTACAAGCCATTGAAGGTTATCAACAATTCTCCCGCATACATCAAGGTCAGAATTATCTCAAAGATGCCTTCTACAAAACTGGACTAGCCTACTGGCTAATCAATGAAACAGATAGCACCACCAAATATTATCAAATAGCACTTAGTACAGGTACGACTCTTACAGAAGTTGACAAACACGCGAACAAACAACTTGAGAGTGAAGAACGTCCTAACCAAGCAATCATGGAAGTTAGGTTGTTAACTGACGGTGGATATTATAAACAAGCTCATGATAAAATAGAGAATATTCGCTCTTCTGATTTGACAAATAAAAAAGACCAAATTGAGCTCAACTATCGAAAAGCAAGAATCTATCATCAAACAGATCAGTTCAATGCCGCTATTGCCTTTTATAAACTGACGATCAACAACGGTGAGAAAAATAATTGGTATTTCGCTCCTAATTCTGCCTTGCAACTGGGTTTTATTTATCAGCAAGAAGATAATAATTATTTGGCTGAAAAATATTTTAAGAAAGCACTTTCTTATAAGGGCTATGAATATCAAAACAGCATCGAGAATAAGGCCAAGTCTGGTTTATCTGCATTGAAGGATAGGAAAGTAAGTGAATAAATAAAGTCCCTAAAGTACCAATAATCCATTTTCTCTTAGTGCTCCCCAAACATCAGACGATAGGAGTTCTTCAAAGTCTTCGAAATGCGTTTCGTAATCTTTTTTTATGAAACTTATAGTATTCAATGACTTATCATATGAAATTTTCAACAACAATTCAGCAATCCAACTTCCCAAATCTATTGGAACATCAAGCATAAAATCTTCTCTCTTGTTGGAAAATGACAATTCAACTGTCTCTTTACCATAAGCAAGTTGAGGTTGTGTGCCTATCCAAAGTACTTTGTTTTGGTCTTTATAAGCGGCAGGTTGCTCATTGGCAATCTCCCTACTGATATATTGTTTTGGAATACTTGTCACGGGAACTTTCTTATTAAACCAATTTTTCAAAGGCTCTTCGAATCCAACCCCATGCATATAATTAAACAGCGACTTTCTCAGCCCTTCACCAAATACATCATGGTTAGCACCTTTGGGATCGTCATGCTGTAAGTCGTTGTTTGCAAAGGCTCCTTCATTTGGTCCAACTTTCATCACACCAAATGCCTTAGGATCAATACCCACTGGGCTATGGGCTGTCATTGCAAAACGGTGCCAAAAACCAGACTGCACCACGCCATTCATAAATAACTGTCGCACCATCTCAAGAGAGTCGATGGTCTCCTGTGCAGTCTGGGTTGGGAATCCGTACATCAAGTATGCATGCACCATGATGCCAGCATCTGTGAAGTGATTGGTCACCTGAGCAACTTGCCCAACGGTCACCCCTTTTTTGATCAAAGCTAGCAATCGGTCTGAAGCCACCTCTAGCCCACCAGATACAGCAATGCAACCGGAAGCCCTAAGCAGTATACAGAGGTCAGTAGTAAAATTTTGTTCGAATCTAATATTAGTCCACCATACTACAGTCAACTCTCTTCGCAAAATCTCGATGGCCAAATCACGCATCAATGCAGGAGGCGCAGCTTCATCGACAAAGTGAAATCCATTTTGACCAGTTTGTGTTATTATCTCCTCTATTCGATCACAAAGTATCGAGGCATTTATCGGTTCATATCTTTGAATATAATCAAGAGAGATGTCACAAAATGTACACTTTCCCCAATAGCATCCATGGGCCAATGTTAGTTTGTTCCATCTACCATCACTCCAAAGCCTGTGCATGGGGTTGGCTATTTCTATCACTGATAGGTATTCGTCTAGCTTCAAATCACTATAGTCGGGCGTCCCAACATCTCGTTGTGCAACGTCCTTTTCCTTGCCATTATTAAGGTACTTAACCTCTCCATTCACGCGCAAAAAAGTACGTTTCAAATCTTTTTCTACGCGTTTTCCATCAAGATGCTCGATGAGGTGTTTGACAGGAGCTTCTCCATCATCAAGTAATACATAATCCACATAATCAAAGACACGAGGTTCTTTCAGTGACCTCAATTCTGTATTGGGATATCCTCCGCCCATCCAGATTTTGATATCGGGATGGTTGCTTTTGATATATTGTCCACATTTAAAAGCTGCATACAGATTTCCTGGAAAGGGAACGGAAAACCCTACAACTGTCGGTTGATATTCTTGAATCTTTGATTCGAGTAGATCGAGTAAGAACTCATCAACCAAACTCAAAGGATGATGAAGGGCCTCATGCATTTCATCAAATGAAGTAGCAGACATCCCCAACCTCTCAGCATATCTGCTAAAACCAAAATGTGGATCTACGACCTCAGTAATAAAATCGCCAATATCCTCCAAATAGAGTGTAGCCAAATAACGTGCCTTGTCTCTAATACCTAATATCCCAAATGCCCATTCTAAATCATCTATTTGATTGTACCTGCTTGCTTCTGGCAAGTAATCTCGTTCGGCTATAAGATACGCCAAAGTTGGATTTTTATCTTGTAGAAATTCTATCACAGGGCTTATCGTCTGCAAATAAGATTGTTGCAATCTTGATATCCTAGCCGCATTATCTGATAGAACCGTGTCCTTATAATTTTTTGTAAACACCTGGTTCAGCCCTTCTTTTGAAAACAGTCGCAATATGACCTCCATCCCTAAATCAGCTTGATGAGATACTACATCTATTGTATTCAAGTATCCTTTGAGGTAGGCAGTGGCTGGATATGGCGTATTGAGTTGTGTAAAAGGTGGGGTAATAAACAGAACTTTTTGCGCCACTTTATAGAATTTAATGATTTGACTAAAGTTCGTAAAGATTTATCTAAAGACGTTTATTGTATTCAATTAATTGCAAACTTCATTCAGATCATTAGATCAAAATCATCAATTATGCGTTAGAAGAAAAAATAGTGTCTATGATGAAAATTACAACCACCTATTATTCTCATAAAGAGGAAGCCTTAAATGTGCTAACACATTTGATTGGACTTGTGCTAAGCATCGCTGGTTTAGCGCTATTAATTGTGTTTTCTAGCATCTATGGCAATGTTTGGCACATAGTGAGTTTCACTATTTTTGGAAGTAGCATGGTGGTGTTGTATCTAGCATCAACCCTTTATCATGCTGCCCGAAAAAAGAACTTGCGTAAAAAACTCAATGTCTTCGATCATGCGGCAATTTATATCTTGATCGCTGGCACTTACACTCCATATTGTCTGGTTGTCCTAAACGGAGCTCTTGGTTGGACTTTATTTGGCCTTACTTGGGGCATCGCCTTAATCGGGACTGTACTGAAGATTTTTTATACTGGCAGATACGATAAACTTTCTACTTTCAGCTATATACTTATGGGTTGGGTGGCAGTTATTGCAGCAAAATCACTATTCAACAACCTACAAACAGAAGCCTTGGTTTATCTATTACTTGGTGGGGTGAGTTATACTCTTGGTGCTGTCATCTATGCGTTTCGAAAAATCCCATATAACCATGCGATCTTTCATGTATTGGTACTTATTGGTTCTGGGCTACACTTTGTATCTGTGTTTTTTTACTTAGTATAGTGTCTCTAAGAAAACACCTCAAAATCAAAAATGTTGCTTTTCGCGATCTTTCAATTTATTTCTAATCGATTGATGCTCAGGCATCAACTCATAGAAAGAAAATTGAAACCTCATCGAAAATCAC
>Ga0209634_1003236_pt1 | contig 11065 bp, 7 predicted proteins | sample LinPmetageLP40_FD_184043 | JGI IMG/M metagenome (GOLD analysis project Ga0209634, IMG submission 184043) | Marine viral communities from the Pacific Ocean - LP-40 (SPAdes) (version 2) | ecosystem: Environmental > Aquatic > Marine > Oceanic | place: Pacific Ocean | collected 2010-08-26 | reverse complement strand
TGTAGCGTAGTGATCAGAAGATATTTCTTCTAGTGCTTCCGAAAAGGCTTGCATTACTCGCTCTGTAATCACCTGCTCCTCTATCGCCTTTCCAAGAACACTACTTGCATAATAATCAGAAGACAGATCATGTTCGATCACATGCATGATCTTCACAAGCACCTCTTCTTTGATTGGCTCATCTAATAGTTTGGAAAAGACGGTGGTCATATAATGATCCGAAGAGACATCAGAGACTGCATCAATAAGTTGATTGAGTCCCGAAGCAGACAATCCCTCTTGTTCGATAGCCTCACTCAGTAACTGAGAATGATAGTAGTCTGAGCTAATTTCTTTTGAAGCCGCTATCAGTTCAGTCAGCAATTCATCTGTAAGTTGTTTTTTCTTCAATATTTCTTGAAGAGTACTGGACATATAGTAATCAGATCCTATGTTTCTTGTAGCCTTGATCAATGTAGCATTGTGGCTCTCTGATACATTGCTATTGCCTATTGCTTCTTTCAAAACTGCTGCTGAATAGTAGTCAGAACTGATTTCGTTAATGGCATTGAGATATGACTGTGCGCTGACTTCGTTCTTCAGAAAATCATCACTATTGCTTTTCATAATATCAGCCAAATAGTAATCTGAACTGATTTCATCGGCTATACGATCAAGAATTGAGGACAAGTCACTCCCTGATAGATTATCCTTTTCTAATAAAATCTTGGCATACATGGCTTTTACATAACTCCCATCTAGCATTTCTACTTCATCAAGGACGGCAGACACACCGCCCTGTTTATAGAATCGGTCAACACGACTTTTAGCGCCTACTCCCGTAGATCTTACGATTTCTGGAAGGACTTCAGCCAACCATGCTTTGCCTTCAGGATCGAATGGTGTCTTCTTACGACCTACATAATAAGTCTTAGCGAGCTTACCCCCAGCTTCGCTTTCTATCAGAACTCTTCGTTTGCTTCCGAAGGTAGTTTTACTGATTTCTAAATACCCTCCTCTGGAAATACTAACAATATCGGTGTCGTCATCCGACAGTTCGAAGTCTCCCTCATATTCGATTTTGTAATCAGTAAAGATGCCAGAACGTCTATGAGTTCCCTTGCTTTTAATAGTGGTTTTGCTTCCACTATTACTGCTGATGATGGTTTTTTGAGCTGGTAGTGTTTGCTGGCACAACACCAATAAAATGAGTGCAATAATTATTTTGAGTTTTTGACCTTGAGCGTTCATCTGTTTGTTATTATAGGTGATAAATAAATGACCTTACAAATATGTAATACATTTATCGTCCTTAATAATCAAATGTAATGAACTGTAGTGTGCGTGTAATGAATCGCAAGATGCATGTCTTTTTCAGAAAAGTATTTCTTCCTTATTAACTAGTTTTTCTATACTTTCATCTAACTCGTCACTCAGAGACCAGAGTTTAAAAAAACTAGCGTAGGGGGATGACAGCATGTCTATCAATAGTATATCAAAACACACTTACAAGTCATCCCGTAGGGATCCTTACCATCACTACAAGAAAGATCGACTACATGGTAAAGATTTCTCCGTTGCACCTGTCTGGCCGACAGGCAGGCTGCGAAATGACTTCGTAGTGAAAATTGCAATTACCTTTGAGATATCCATGAAATAACTCCTCGAAACCCTAGTTTGAAAAAATCAGTCACTAATCTGTCAATGGTAGGACGCAGTCCGAAGAGTCTCTAAAACAGCACGAGGCTCTTCGGCTGAAAACAGCCTCCGAGTGACGAATATTAGTAAACATATTACCAATAACTATTCGATTTTCGGAAGTTCAATATAGAAAGTCGTCCCTTTTCCATCCTCAGTTTCAAACCAGATCTTACCTCCTGAATGTTCGATGCCATGTTTAGCTATTGCCAAGCCGATTCCCGATCCAGATGTCTTTGTAGTGAAATTAGGGATGAATACTTTCTCTCTTATATCTTCTGCAATACCAGTACCATTGTCTGTCACGGTAATGAGAATCTTTTTATTGTCTATCACATTCATTTTCACCAACACTTCGATTGGGATTTCTCCAGCAGATTGTTTGGCATTGATAATGACATTTGACAATATACGCCCCATCAACTTTTCATCTCCTATGGTAAAGACTTCATCTTCTGCCACTTGCAAGGTAACTTTGTCCGAAGTATTATTCTCATACAGTGCCACCGTGTTCATGATCACTTTGGTGAGCTCGTATTTTTCTTGTTCGGGCATTGGCATTTTTGCAAATGAGCTGAAGGAGGTAGCTATCTCACTCAATGTATCCACCTGACTTAGCAACGTACTTACAGGTTTCTGGATTTGTTCCATATCTTTTTGATCACCGAGTGTACGCTTCAATTGCTGCAATGTAAGTTTCATTGGGGTGATTGGATTCTTGATCTCATGAGCCACTTGCTGCGCTATTTCTCTCCAGGCAGATTCCTTTTGAGTTCTGGCTAGTGCTTTTTTACTATCCTCAAGATTCATGACCATCTTATTGTATTCACTCACCATAAGCCCTATTTCATCACTGGACTTCCACAACAATGGCTCATTCGTTCCTGAAAGGGTTGTTTGTTTTAGTTTCTGCGTGATAAACAGCAATGGAAAAGTCAACCACTTAGAAGCAAAGTATGAGATCACTAGGAATACAATAAACACCAATGTGAATATATTGAGTATGGTAGTGAATACTTCTATTTTTTCTTTCTCAAGCTTGAATTCAGACTCAAAGTAAGGAACACTTAATACACCAACCAGGTCTCCGGTACTGTTCTCTTTGATCGCAACATAGGTGGTATTGTATTTTAGCGTACCTACTTGTTCTCCTATAGTCAGGTTATTCTGTCGCTGCTTGATGATCGCACGCATGGCATGTGTAGCCAAATAAGGAGACAATACACCTTTTTTGTAAATCAAAGGTTGACTTGTTGCCATCAACTTTCCATTTATATCAAATAGATTTGCATCTGCATTTGAGAAACCAGCAATACTTGCCAAATTATTTTCCAGTTCACCGTGATCTGTAACAGCCGAGAATTCTTTTAAAGACTCTTCCAAGTTACGGCTAATCAATAGGGCCTTCTTGAAATGCTCATATTCTACTTCTTCCTTATAAGATGCAGTCACCATGCTGATCGTAGTGACACTTACGGCAAAAAGCGGAAGAAAAAATGCCAAATTAAAGTACAGCTGAATACGTGCAGAATAATTCAGTGACTTGCCAGAAAGGTAAAAATAAATGGCGTACCCCATAAGCATCAGTACAACCAAAAACATCAAGATCAAGAGCAAAAATGAAAAATTAGAAGCCACATTAAACCACTCATACTCTTTAGAGGAAATGACAATTTTCCTTCCTTCATGGTCTTCCAATATCAAATGATCAAAACCTTCACTTTTTATCTTCTCTTGGTTCAAATAGGAGCTTTCAAAATCGTTTTGGTAGTTGAAGTCTCCCGAGTGAGAAAGTAAGTTTCCATTATTATAGATTGCATAGCTGTAGTTCTTATTTTCAAAAGGCAACAAAAACCTACTGTCCACCAATAATTCGGGATATACATTGTCAGGAATAATTTTTTTTAATCTCAAATCCATCGCTACATACCCTGTAGTCAACCCATAATTCTTTATTTCAATAAATACACCATACCTCTTAGTCACATTGGCATGAAGCTTATTTACATAAAACAGGTTTTTATATGTTGTCCTATATTCTTCTCCAAACAAACTTTTCAGGCTATGATAATCCATCTGACTGTCGTCATTATATGTTTTGCCCTCACTGTTAAATAAGTATATTTTAATGTCATATCTGTCGAAGTATCTATTCAGGTACACCTTCCTGATTTTCTCTCTTATTGCACCTTTATTGGAAATAAACGGACTAAACATTCTCGATTTGATAAATGCATCAGTGCTTATATTTTCAATCGCTTCTGCAAGGAGGAATTCTGCCAACACATCATTTTCAATAAGAAAATGGGCGGCAAACTTTTTCTTATTTTCTTCAATACGCTCTTTCTCAAAGTAATCTATGGAATAAGTGCATACCGCAGTAGAAATCAAAATTCCACAAAACAGGTAGATAAACGAAAAATAATCGATTTGTTCAAAACGCTTCAATAGACCAAATCCGAAAATCAACAGGAAGTACACCGCACTGAGTAGCACGGAGAGAAGAGGGTGTCCTATCATCAACAATGTGCATAAAAAGATAAGGGTGCCCAATGTATAAGGAAGCCATAGGTCTTTTGTATTGTTCTGATATATTCTCACAATGAGCGTATAGCATAGATGCGAAAAAAGAAAGAACAGAAGCGCACTCATCGCAAAAATCACATATACCACTACCCGATCATATGAGAAATTAATCGACTGGGTGATGTCAAGTGAGTATCTCGAATTTCTATAGAGGGTCTGAACGACCAAAAATTGTAAGAACAATATGAATTGAGAACCTAATGCTAGTATAACTACCGCAAATAACTTCTGTTGTTTTCCCATCTTACCAATAGATAAACTGAGTGTCTGAGACAGGGCTATTATCACAATTACGAAAATCAACAGAAATGTAATATTGATCAGCATATCCCCAAGCGAAGGATTAAAAACAGATGACGCAAATAATGAAGGATCAAATATTTTGGAGGAAATGAGTTTCTGAGGAAAACCTGTCCAAATCATCAATCCTCTCAAACCAGCAAGAAAGAAGGAGAAGGTGATAACACGTTTGGTGTTAAGAGATTGATTAAGCAATAGATGAATGGCCAGGAGTATCCAAGTCAACAGACTAATCACCAAAAGCCAAAATGAAGTAGTTAATAGAAATTCATTATTTACTATATAATTTTCTGTAAAACCCACATAGAACAAAGTCTTACCTTGCACATCAATTGCAGCTGAGGTACGATCACTTTTGTACTTGCTGATGTTGACAGCACTATTCATGAACACCTTCTCATTTACTGAAGATTTCAAATGCTCATTATCTATCTGCGAGTTGTGAAATATAGGAATCAGCCCTACCAATTGTCTATTGATTCCCGATAGTGTCATTTTGACAACTATAAACTGCCCTTGCCTAAACTCCACAAAGTCCAAGTGTTCTGTACTTGATATATCCTGATATTGTGGAACAAAACGATTGTCAGACCAATAGGTGACTCTACCTTGTTCGAATAGGTACAATGGATATTGAAAATTGTTGGTGATTTCTGTAAATGGTTTTACTCCATTTTGAGCGCTGAGCGTTAAGCTGAGTCCTTCGAGTTGTTTTTGGAAACTCGTGACTTCTTTATAGAGTCGTTTTGTTACGCCCGTTGTTTTGTATTGGTCGCTCACGGTTCGATTTCCCTGCCATGCCAATAGCATACCAAGAGTAAGCGATATCAATGCTGACCAAAAAAGAAGCTTGCTGTACCTATTGGGTGTATTCAATCGTAAGTATTTATCTTGTCAATATAGCAATTCTATTCAAGCAAAATAAATACCAAATGGAGAATAGGGGATAATAAGGCAGGGAAATCGCTTTTAAAGATAATAGCTCAATAGCAATTACTAACAAGTAAAAATTGCGAATTAAAACCAAGGAGTTCTTCATGAACCGATTCGTGCCGCCACTATGGGATTGTCATGAAATAAGTCGAAGGAATTGACGAATTTATTTTTTTCTGCTGTCATCCGAGTAAATTTTAAAAGGAACAAAAAAATTTGATTATCAAATTTCAAGCTTTTTACTTCACAATGAAAAACACCCCTCTGTGTCTCCCCTCAAGGGGAGAATCGTAAGTATCCCCTTGAGGGGATTATAGGGGTGTTGTTCTCACAGAAACACATAATAGTACGTTTTTTACTCGGACGACAGTAATTTTTTTCTTTATCAAGGCAAAATTTTCAAGCATAGCCATAGCTACAGTTTAAAATTTTAACGCTGGGAAAGGGAAAAAGAAAGAGTCAAAACGATGAGTTATTTCATAACAATTCCTATGTTGGCATAAGGTTGGGTAGTTGCAGTGACAATTACATCTAAAAGTAAGTGGTGGCACGACTCATATAGTCTTTGAAAAGTAAAAGCGATTTCCCTGGATAATAAGGCTTCAATTTATCTTGGTTTACCTTTAGGTGAATCTAATAAATCGTAACTATTCAGGAGTGGAGTTGGTGATGATTTCAAAGACAGTATTATTTTAGCACGTCATTCCTGCGGAGGCAGGAATCTCACATATTGAACCTGCTACATGTGATCGGACGTAAGTTAAGCTTTTTAAGATTGGTTATACGACATCAAATTCAAGCTTTTAATTCTCAAAGAGAACCTCAAAGCACAGTGTCGGCAGATGATATAGATTCCTGCCTACGCAGGAATGACGCATTGAACAAAAAGAGTGCGTCATTAATATTGCCTTTTCGTAAATTTTTTATACTGCTTTTTTTTAAACCATCCAATCTTCACTTCAAACTAATTTATGCTACCTGAATGGTTACAATAAATCTATCTTTCAAAGGTTAGAAAGCATGTTGGTTGAGTGATGTTTTTGTATTTTAGTAAAATATACTTTTGTATTTTAGTAAAATATACTTTTGTATTTTAGTAAAATATTACTACATTCATGTGTGGTTTTAAAATCAGACATAGAAAATGCCGTGCGGGCACAAGAAACATCGTTGTTACAAAAAAAAGAAGGTCATGTTCGGGAAATACTAAATACCCTAAAGATCCATCCAAGTCATATATTGATTATCACTGGGATCAGAAGATGTGGGAAGAGTACGCTACTGAATCAAATAAGCAAGCATTTTAATCACCCCTTTGTGTTTTTTAATTTTGAAGACCCAAGAGTTTTTGGTTTTAATATAGAAGATTTCACAAAGCTAGACGAAGTGTTTGGTGACGATAAAAATTATTATTTTTTCGATGAGGTACAAAGTGTTGAGAATTGGGAAATATACATGCGCAGCCTTCATGACCGTGAAAAACGAGTTTTCATAACAGGGTCAAACGCTTCTTTATTAAGTAAAGAGTTAGGTACACGACTTACAGGAAGGAATATCCAAATCGAGTTATTTCCTTTCTCATATACCGAGTATTGTAATTTTAAGAAGCTGAAATTCAACCACTCCTCATTTAATAAATATATAGAAGATGGGGGGTTTCCTGAATATCTTCAAAACAAGCAAAAGGAAACCTTACAACAACTATTCAGAGATATCATTTATCGGGACATCATAGTCAGGTATGCCATTCGCAATGAAAAAACTTTTATAGACATCGCTCTTTTTCTGATATCAAATGCAGGAAAGGAATATTCCCTGAATAAAATAAAAAATGTATTCGAAGTTGGTTCTACCAATTCTGTAGCCAAATATGTACAGTGGTTGGAAGATAGTTACTTGTTATTTTCACTGCCAAGATTCAGTTGGTCGGCAAAGAGTGTGTCCGTAAACCCCAAGAAAATCTATACCATAGACACTGGATTTGCACAAGCCAATTCTTTGAGCTACTCTGGCGATACTGGACGACTACTTGAGAATGCTGTGTATTTACATTTGCGAAGGACTAATCCTGAGCTTTATTATTTCAAAGAAAAAGGAGAATGTGATTTTATAGTGAAGAATGCCAACAAGGTAACATCGGCTATCCAAGTATGTGCAGAAGTTCATACCGACAATCTAGACCGTGAGGTCAATGGATTGATAGCTGCACTCAACTATTTCGAATTAGAAGAGGGTACAATCATAACAGTAGATCAGGAAGATCATTTGGTCAAAGAAGAAAAGAAAATAACAATGATTCCAGCCTGGAAGTGGTTTACTACCTAACAACCTGCATCTTGTTAAGGATACCGTATTGAAGGAAACCTCCTAAGCTTTTCAAAATAAGCTAGTCCTTTGTATCATCTGTATCATCAAGTTTGGGTAGCTATAATATAGGCTTCCCTTGTAATTAGATTTGGAAAGGTAGAGTTGGATTTTTTATGATTAAAACAATAAATTATTGGGCGATAAAAATTTAAAGGCATTTCTTTTGAAGAGTTACTAGTGATATTACCATTGGAAAGCCTATGTGAAAAATGCCAAAACCCCCAAAATGGACAAAGCCTTTGATTTCCGGGGTTTTCAATTTTAAAAATTGCTTTAAAATGTACTTTCATTTACTTTAAAAGATGATTTTTATCCAAAATCTAATTACAAGGAGACCCTAAAATAGAATTGTCACAAATATCCGATGCATTGAAATAAGTTGTGCGAAAGTATTATTAATGGATAATCACAATGGTCATCGCTGACAAGCTATCCAGCACTATCCACTGCAAAGGTAATAAAAAGTTACCAAATAAGGTAACTTTTTATTACCTTTGCAAAGCGTGAGAATAATAAAAGAGTCAACATTAACAGAGTATTGTAAGGAAAGCAAGCACCAACGGGCGGAAGAGTCTGTAAAAGCATGGATTTACGAGGTTAGGTTCTCAGTATGGGACAATGCAAATGAACTGAAAGCAAAATATGGAAATGCCAGTATTATAAGTTCAAAACGTGTAGTGTTCAATATAAAAGGCAATGATTATCGTTTAATTGTTGATATAGAATATAAGTTAAAAATAGTCTTTGTCGTTTGGTTTGGAACACATAAGGAATATGACAAAATAGACGCAAAAACCGTACGATATGAAAACTAAAATAATAAAAACAGAACAGGAATATAACGAAGCTTGCGAGCGTATTTATATGTTGATCAACAGCACTAAGAATGCTATTGAACCAAATAGCACAGAAGGCGAAGAAATGGAGCTTTTATCTTTGCTCGTTGAAAAATATGAACAAGAACACTACTCCACTGAAGCACCAAACCCCATTGAAGCCATTAAGTTCAGAATGGAACAAATGAATTTAAAACAGGCTGATATTGCGCCATTGTTTGGTGGGAAAACAAGAGTATCTGAAGTCCTACATGGTAAACGTTCATTGACTTTGAAAATGATCACTTTATTAAACAGATATCTAGGCATACCTTTAGAATCATTGGTTGCAGGAAACAAAGAAATAAAACTAGCTCCGGAGAATCGGAAAAAGCTATTAAGTATTGCATCCATCAAAGAATATTTTTCAGGTTCCAGAGCAGCAACAATCTAATAGTTCTATCATCTCTCCCCCCCCACTGGTTGTAGGTTAAGCGCAGCGATCCTACGACCGATTATATAAAAATACAGAAGCCCCAGAGATGGTGCCTATTGTTATTTATAGGCTGTTTTCATAGTTTTTAGTGTTATGAGCAGAAGCATAAAAGGCAGTCCAAAATTAGGCAGTGTGCCTAGTGCATTTAAAAAGATACAGCTACGTTCCCTAAAGCGCAAGCAAAAGGAGATCGACAAGGAGCTAACTGCCTATCCAGATCAAGAAATGCTGTTAAAGTTCAAGAAATCCCATCGATGGGATTATTTTTAGGTTCTTGCTCCCCAAGAATCAGGGTCTTCACTGGTATGGATAATAGCTTCTACACTTACAATGCTATTTTCTTCATCTACCCTGTAGTGAGCCATAAACGAAAAAGGATTGATGGGAAGGAATCGAATATCGTCATACCGAACCTGATAATGTAAAGCAGTTTTGTTCAGTTTTTTTAAGTTCCATTTTTACTGTTTTCACAAACCGTTTACCAAGTTCATTATTGCCTGTTTCCCTTTGGTAATGGTCAATGGTCTTTTTGCATATCAAGATAAATTTGTGGATTGAGCTTGACCTTGAAACTATGCCTCATCAGCCAAATTTGAATTTATCTTCCACTTCATCCCAAGAAAGGTATTCTTCAGGCTTGGTATCTTTTATTCTGTCTCGCACAATCTTTTTTTGCCATTCAGGAACAACAAAATCGTTTTCATCAACTTTAATAAAGTTCAGGCTTTTAACAAGCTCCAAGAAGAACTGGTATTTATTTACAGGGATATCTAATGTTATTTTCATAGTGCAGCTACATTTTTGTTAAAGAAGTCTTTGAACTTCTTTTTGGTTAGAATAGTGTCAATCATTTTAAAAATCATACTACGGTCTTCCTCTTCCATTTCCTGAATAAGCTTTATCTTCTCTATAGTAGCTTTATCTTCGATGTTTATTTCTTCAGGAATATCTCCTGCTGTTTTACTCCCCTTTGCTGTCTATTGTGCTTAATATTTTCTCCTATGTTCATGATTTTCAATGATTAAGGCTTAAAAATAGTCAATAACAATACATTTTTCAATATATGTTAGTTTAATACACTTTATTGTTGTCAATAAGTGAAGATTATATTTACGTTTGAAACGTATCAAATAGGAACAAAGTTTATCACATGGAAATAGCAGACATTAAACAGCGGCTCCCATGGTAAAGATTTTTGATCACTACGGACTGAAAGCCAATAAACACGCACGGTTGAATGGTGCTTTTATTAACTTGGGTGTGAATTTTGACCCCATAAGCATAGGTATGTGGGGCGAGATTATAGTGCTTGCAGTTGCTATGGTAATGAAGTTTAATAGAGAGGCAAAGAGAAATATTCGGATTGGAATGGCGGGACATTTGACTAAACAAGTGTCTAAAATCAGCCTATCGCAAAATGAAGTACATTTAAGGGAGATAATATACATCAGGTGGGAAGACCCTTATCTAGAATTTCACTTAAAAGGGAGAGCTGAACCTATAGTAGAAAGAATGACTATAAGCTTCTTGAGGGGTCTTTTGCCTCCAAGTACTTTCGTTCAGATAGATGAATCCTACATAGTCAACTGGAGGTTTGTGAAAACCAAACACGACTTGTGCGTAAGATTGAAGACCAAGAAAGAACTCCCTCTCTCCAATATTTATAAAGAGAAATTGGCAGATGAATTCCCTCAATCCTAAGTCTCGCTAGTGTAAAACATACCACAGCAAGGTGGAAATCAATTAACCCAAGGTTCTAGTGTTAAGTTAAGTATACTTTAGCCGAACCAAGCTTTGATCTTTTTGCCCTATACTTCTTTGAAAAACACTCCCTTAGCTACGGCTAGGCTCATGTTTTTCGTATCGTCTAGAACAAAAATATCAAAGCTTG
>Ga0209634_1003234_pt1 | contig 11069 bp, 8 predicted proteins | sample LinPmetageLP40_FD_184043 | JGI IMG/M metagenome (GOLD analysis project Ga0209634, IMG submission 184043) | Marine viral communities from the Pacific Ocean - LP-40 (SPAdes) (version 2) | ecosystem: Environmental > Aquatic > Marine > Oceanic | place: Pacific Ocean | collected 2010-08-26 | reverse complement strand
CAAACAAGCCTTAAGTCATGCTAAAGCTGGTGCTGATATTGTGGCACCCTCAGACATGATGGATGGAAGAGTAGGGAGAATTAGAAAGTCTCTTGAAGAAAACAAATTTATAAATACGAAAATTTTAGCTTACTCTGCAAAGTATGCTTCCTCATTTTACGGGCCCTTTAGAGATGCAGTTGGTTCTTCAGAACTATTAGGTAAATCCTCAAAGAAAACTTATCAAATGGATCCAGCTAATAGTGACGAGGCTTTAAATGAGGTGAAATTAGATATTCAAGAGGGCGCTGATATGGTCATGGTAAAGCCTGGCATCGCCTATCTTGACATAGTTTTTAGAGTTAAACAGACTTTTAACAAACCAACTTTTGTTTATCAGGTTAGCGGTGAGTACGCCATGATTATGGCAGCATCGTCGAGAGGCTGGATAAATCAAGATGACGTTATTCTAGAGTCACTTATTTCATTTAGAAGGGCAGGAGCCGATGCAATCATTACTTATTTTGCTTTAGAGGTAGCTCGGTTGATGAATTCAAAGCAGTAATATCTAAAGATAGAACTTTATTAATATTTTGCCCTCTGTTCTGCAGGAAATTTTTTTTAAAATCAAAGAAGTCATTTTCAAAATAAACTTTTATTTCAGCTGGTATAGATAAATTGTCTAAGTAGATTGTGGGAATAGATTTAATTAAATTTTTACCTACTTTGTTATTCATTTTTACTTCTTTAAAATCATAAGATAATTCACTATTTAAAAGAACGTACTCTACGTCTTTTAAGTTATCAGCAAATAAATTTATCTTAATTTCTGGAAACTTTGGAATAATCCCTTCTGAAAGTTGGTTCATTAGATGCGGCTTAAAATTTTTAAAGATAATCATAATCTCGAGTGCTTGAGTTTTAAATTGTTGTAAAAACTCAAAATCTATATTTGGGTTAAATATTTTATTAAAATCATCTATAGCTTTATCAATTTGTGAATTTGTAGGAAGGTTTGTATTTTCGTTTAGGCCTAATGACTTCGCAGCTTTTTTCTTTGCAAAAAAATAATCTTTAATTCCCTCCTCCATGATCATTTGAGCAGCAAGATTAGCAACTGATACCTTCATATTTTTAGATGACATAATTTTAAATAGATTAGTTAATCACAAAGTATGAATTATCAAAGGGTGGGTATTCTTCATAAAAATACTCGTATAAACCGTCTTCATCTGCATTATTTGTCATTCCTGTTTTTTTATTGACCTTAAATGGAACAATGCCTTCAGGCTTGACTAAATTTTTAATTGGATAATCTTTTAGTAAGGGCCTCATATAATCAATCCAAATGGGTAAGGCAGCTCTTGAACCTGTCTCTTTATTACCTAATGATTTTGGTTGATCGTATCCCATCCAAGTAACAGTAACTATGTCAGAATTAAATCCAGCAAACCACGCATCCATTAAATTGTTTGTGGTACCTGTTTTACCTGCAATATCAGGACGTTTTAAAGTTTTAGCTTTTTTTGCTGTTCCATTTATGATGACCTCTTTTAATAAGTCATACATGATAAAAGCATTTCTAGGATCAATAATTCTTGGCGTTTCTTCATTTATTAATCCAGCCTGAAGTTTAATATTTCTTCCTTTAGAATCAATAATTCTATCAATATAATATGGTGTTTTAAGATATCCCCCATTAGCGAAAACACTATAGGCCCTCATCATTTCCCAAGCTGTTGCTTCACCCACCCCTAGGGCCATTGAAAGGTAAGGTTTATATTTTTTTGGGTCAAAACCAAAGCGAGCAATATAATCAAGTGAATATTCAGGACTAATATGTCTTAAAATTCTTATAGAAATAAGATTTTTTGATTTGGCCAAACCTTCTCTAAGCCTAGTAGGGCCTGAAAATTTTTCGTTATAGTTTTGAGGTACCCAATTTTCATTGGTACCAAGTTCTTCGGCTAGAATTTCTAAAGGCCCATCATTAATGATCGTAGAAGGAGTAATTCCTTTTTCGAGTGCACTAGAAATAATAAAGGGTTTGAAAATAGATCCAGGTTGACGATGTGCCTGAGTAACATGATTAAATTTATTTTTTTTGAAGCTAAAGCCTCCTACTAGCGCTAAAATTGCACCAGTATTCGGGTCCATTGAAACTAATGCGCTCTCAACTTCAGGGAGTTGGGTGACAACCCAATCCCTTTTCTTTTTTAAGAACCTCATAACGGAGCCAGGTTTAATTAATCTTTCATCAGTGTTTCCATTCGCTAAATCTTTCTTCAAAAGTCCTAAATTTTTTTTATAAATAGTGATGTATTGATTATTTTTTAAAAAAACTTCAATTTTATAAGGTTGGGTAGATAAGACAATGCCAGGAATAAAATTGTTATAAGTTTTAAAAGGCCTTAAAGCTTTTTTTAGAAACTGTTTTTTTGTTTTTTTATCAACATAGTCTTTAGAGTCTAGATTAACAAACCCTTCAGGTGACTTCAGAGCTTGACGATTCAAATAACTAACAATGCCATTTTCGATTGCTTGATTCGCAACTTTTTGGTTCTTTTTTTTGATTGTCGTAATAACTTTTAAACCACTTGTATAGATACTGTTGCCATATTCATCGTATAAAACTTTTCTTACCATTTCTGCAACGTAGTCAGCCTGAATTTCATAACGAGTATTTTTTTCAACGAGGTCAAGATGTTCCTCGAGTGCTAATATATATGATGGTCTATCAATAAAGCCAAATTTATACATATTATTTAAAACGGTATGTTGTCTTGCTACAGCTAAATCTGGGTTAGATAAAGGATTATATCTACTGGGTGCCTTGGGTAAACCAGCCAGTAAAGCAATTTCCGCTAGATTTAAATTTTCAAGTGACTTATTAAAGTAGGTATTAGCAGCTGCAGAAAATCCAAAAGATCTTTGTCCAAGGTAGATTTGATTTATATAGAGCTCAAGAATTTCCTCTTTAGATAGCTTATTTTCAATTTTTAATGAGAGTAAAATTTCATTAATTTTTCTTTTTAATGTTTTTTCGGATGATAAAAAGAAGTTTCGGGCAACTTGCATTGTAATTGTGCTAGCACCCTCTCTGCTCTGCCCGGTGAAATTTTTAAGAGCTGCTCTTACGATTCCAATAAAATCGATTCCTGGGTGTTCAAAGAAACGCCTGTCCTCAGTCGCTAATATAGCGTTTATCATTTTTTGGGGGACATTTTCGATTGCAATAAAATCCCTTCTCTCTTCTCCAAATTCTTGAATTAAGTAATTATCTTTTGTGAAAATTTGCAAGGGCTCTTTAGGGCGATATTTTGAAAGACTCACAACATCAGGCAGCGTTGGGTATATTAGGGTTACTGTAAAAATTATAGTCGCTAAACCCGTAATGCCAATAAGGAAAGAGAGGGTTAAGAAATTTTTTATCTTTGAAGCCATGTGATTGATTTTTAAATTTTATAATCGGTATAAGTATATTATAGAGCTGAAGATTTTCATTATAAGTTTTAATTGATTTATAATTTTATTTTGGCTTAGCTTAATATGAAAAAATATAAAAATATCTATCTAGTAGGTCTTATGGGTTCAGGCAAAACTACTTTGGGTAAAATTTTGTCTAAAAAAATTGACAAACAATTTTATGATAGCGATCAGGTGATCGAAGAAAAATTGGGTGTTGATGTACCGATGATATTTGAGTATGAAGGTGAAGGGGGTTTTCGTGAGAGAGAAAAAGATATTTTAAAGGAGCTTGTGGGTATACAAAATATTGTTTTAGCGACAGGCGGTGGCATTATTCTTTCAAAATCTAACCGTGATCTTTTGACTCAAAATGGGATAGTGATATATTTAAAATCCAATCAAAAAGATTTGATTTTAAGAATGAAAAATGACAAAACTAGGCCATTATTACAAAATGGAAATATTGAAGAAATTATCAAAACACTATGTAAAGAACGAGAGCCTCTTTATGAAGAAATTGCAGACTTCGAGATAATAACAAAAAATAAAAGAATTCATGAAGTCGTTAATGAAATTATGAGTGTAATAAATTAATTTATGAAAACTATTAACATCCAATTTGATGAGAGAACTTACCCTATATATATAGGCGAAGGTTTAATTTCAGATTATGAGCTAATAAGTCAACACTTACCGCATAATAAAATTGCAATTGTTACAAACGATTTTGTTGCGGATATCTATTTAGCTCCACTTATAAATTCTTTATCACCTCATAAGGAGGTCATATCTATTATTTTGCCTGATGGAGAAAAACATAAAAATACGGATTCGCTCAATACGATTTATTCAGAGCTGCTCAAAAATAAAGCGGATCGAAATACTACGCTTATTGCTTTAGGCGGTGGCGTTATCGGCGACATCACCGGCTTTGCGGCAGCCACTTACATGAGGGGAATAAATTTTATACAGATGCCGACAACCTTACTTTCTCAAGTTGACTCTTCTGTGGGCGGAAAAACAGGCATCAATCATCCTCAGGGTAAAAATATGATTGGTGCTTTTTATCAACCTAAATGTGTCATAACTGACGTGAATGTTTTGAAGACATTGCCAAGCCGAGAGCTATCGGCAGGCTTAGCAGAAGTGATTAAGTATGGCTTGATTAAGGATATAAAATTTTTTGAATGGTTGGAAACCAATATCCAATCTTTAATCGAAATGAATCCAGAATATTTAACTGAGGCGATTTTGCGCTCTTGTCAAAATAAGGCAGATGTTGTTGAGGCAGATGAATTTGAATCAGGCATACGAGCAATATTAAATTTAGGACACACCTTTGGGCATGCGATTGAGGTTGCCCAGGGTTATGGTAACTGGTTGCATGGCGAGGCTGTTGGAGTAGGCATGATAATGGCAGCAAAATTATCACAGGCTATGGGATGGTTGTCAGAACTTGATATTGAGCGAATCATTTCATTGATTAAATATGCTGGGTTACCAACAATGCCGCCAAGTATTTCTGTTGATAAGTATATAGAGCTAATGATGCTTGATAAAAAAACAAAGGACGGAAAAATAAATCTGGTACTTCAAAAATCAATGGGCGAAGCAGTTCTATCTGACTCTTACGATCCCATAAAGCTTCGCCAAATACTAGAGCAATCTTCGCATTAAAGTTCTCCTATTATGAATCTTAAACCCTTCGCTGCTGACCCTAAAAAAAGTTTTGGTAGGCAATTTAAAGAGGCCCCATCAAAGCTCCGAAACGATTTTCAAAGAGACCGTGACCGCATTATTCATTCGGGGGCTTTTAGAAGGCTAGAATATAAAACACAAGTGTTCGTGAATCACGAAGGTGATATGTTTAGGACGCGACTGACCCATTCACTGGAGGTTGCTCAAATTGCCAGGGGGATCTCAAGAACACTTGGGTTACATGAAGATTTAGCCGAAGCGATCGCGCTTGCTCATGACTTAGGGCATACCCCCTTTGGGCATGCAGGCCAAACCACGCTAAACCAATTAATGAGGGAATATGGTGGGTTCGAACACAATCTTCAATCTTTAAGGATTGTCGATGTATTAGAAAATGATTACGTTGATTTTAAGGGGCTTAACCTGACATTTGAGACGAGAGAGGGGATATTAAAACATTGTTCAAATAAAAATGCTTTAAAACTGGGGCGCATTGGGGTGCGTTTTATCCAAAAAAAACAGCCCTCACTGGAAGCACAACTCGTTAATTTTGCTGATGAAATTGCCTACAATCATCATGATATTGATGATGGCTTTCGCTCAGGGCTATTGACGTTTGATCAATTGCAAGAGGTACCATTTTTTAAGGAAATAGCATTAAAAGTAAAATCAGATTCACCATCAATTAATGACAGGCAGTGTATGAGGGCAACCATACGCCGGATGATGAATATTTTTGTCATGGATCTGTGTCATGAGTCCCAATTAAGAGTGGATAAAAAAAATGTGAATACGATTGATGATGTTAGAAATGAAGTTCCAATCATTGCCTTATCAGAAGATTTAACAAAAAAACAACAATCCCTAAAGCAATTTTTAAGAGAGGCACTTTATTTACACCCACGAGTTCAGTTGATGACAGACAATGCCCATGAGGTCATTAATTCATTATTTAAAAAATTTATGCAAAACACCGATTTAATAAATATTGACGAAAAGCATAACCAACATGATTTGGCTAAGCTTGTGTCGGATTACATCGCCGGCATGACGGATCGTTTTGCGCTTCAAACCTATGAAAAACTTTGCCAACACTAAGACAGAATTCAAGTAAAACAAGCTTATTAGCCTTTTGAAATAAGATTTGTTGCATTTATACAACATAAATAACCAAAATGTGTCAAAAAAAAGACAAAAAACTTGCGATGCGTTATTGAACTGATAGATAATGTATCTAATTTCTTAAAGTTTTTATTTAAGGAAGTGAAAAAGCTTTAAAAATTTTTAAATCAAGGAGAAACATATGAATAACAAAATTAAATTAGCGGTAGCCGGTGCAGTTTTAGCATCAGCTTCAGTTGCTAATGCAGGTATCACATGGACCGCGGGTGATTGGACTGTGGATATGAACGGTAACGTTAATGCATTCGCAGCTCAAACTCATGCTAGCGATTCAAATACAGTTAATGGTGGTCTTGCTGGAACAAAAGGTAATGATAGCGATTCAGTTGGTATCAACACAGGTCTTTTACCTTCATGGTTAGGCTTTACTGCGACTACACGTCAGAATGATATTGATACATCTGTAACAATTTCATTCCAACCGGGTGCTGGTAACACAAAAGCGCTGGCAGGTGGTAACTCAAATAACGCTGCAACTGAAAACCGTCAAGCGTTCTTAACATTTGGTGATAAATCATGGGGTTCTGTTAAAGTGGGTAAAGATCTTGGTATCTTTGGCTCAACAGCGATTCTTAATGATATGACTTTATTAGGTGTTGGTGCAGGTTCTGTTTCTGCTGGTAACACAACAACATTGGGTCGTATCGGTACAGGTTATGTTTATGCTGACTGGATTGGTCAAATCGCATATACAACACCAAACATGAATGGCTTCCAAGCTACATTGGGTATCGTACAACCATGGAAAGCTAACACAGCTTTATCTACAACTACAGTGTCATCAGGTTCTTCAGGTACTAATGATGAATTTGGTTTCCAAGGTCAAGCTTCTTACTCATGGACTGGTGATTTTGCTGGTAAAGCATGGGCTGGTTTCATGTCACAGAACGTAGAAAATATTGCAAGTACAGGTGCTAATACAAGCGAAACTTCAACAGGTTTTGAAGCAGGTGTGTCTGCATCAGTGATGAACATTAATCTAGTAGCTTATGGCTATTCTGGTGACGGTCTTGGTACAACATCTCTATTAGGTGATGCTTTTGACACAACTGGTAAAGCGCGTGATTCTGATGGTGGATATGTTCAGGCTACATACGTGATCCCAATGGGTACTAAGTTGGGTGTTTCGTACGGTGTATCTAAACTAGATGACAATGCTATTGATACTGGTGCTGTACGTGGAACACTTGTTAAAGAAAACAACATGTTAACAATCGGTGCATATCATCCGTTAACTAAGCATCTAAATTTAGTTGCTGAGTTTTCAGATGTTGAGTCTAAAAACTACCTAAGCCAATCAAACGATTCGCAGACTATTGCTTTAGGTGCAATCTTATTCTTCTAGAATTTAATTCTAAGAGAACGCAATACTAAAAAAGGCTCCCTCGGGAGCCTTTTTTTATTCAGTAAACTTATTCAGTAAATTTAATTTCTAATTCCTTAATTTTGCGCGTAATCGTATTTCTGCCGATGCCTAGTAGTTTGGCTGCCTCTACCTTCCTTCCTTTGGTAAATTTGAGGGTTTGTGCAATCAGTTCTTTTTCAAAAAGATTTGTATAATCTTTGAAAATATCAATCTCTCCCGTGAGTAGAATTTTTGAAACCTCTCTACCTAAGTTTTCCCTCCAATTGGATGATGACTCAGCCCCCGAAGATACGGGTTCACTATTGAGTTCGGCGGGTAAATCACTGACATTAATGACATTTCCAGGTGCCATCACCGTTAGCCAATGACAAATATTTTCGAGCTGCCTGACATTCCCCTGCCAAAATAAATTCTTAAAATATTCGATGACCTCTGGTGAAAGTGATTTTAATTTCACATTGAGTTGCTTGGCACTTTTAGTTAAAAAATATTGGGAAAGAAGCGGAATATCTTCAACTCTCTCACGAAGCGGGGGGACCTTGATACGAATAACATTGAGTCTATGAAATAAATCTTCCCTAAATTGGCCTGACTTAACTAATCCTTCTAGGTCTTGATGGGTGGCGGCAATGACCCTAACATCAACAGTAATTAAATCCTGTCCTCCCACTCGATAAAATTGGCCTTCACTTAGCACGCGTAAAAGACGTGTTTGCAGATCGATGGGCATATCACCAATCTCATCTAAGAACAATGTTCCTTGATTGGCTTGCTCAAATTTACCTTTTCGTTGAGAATTCGCGCCAGTAAAGGCTCCTTTCTCAAAACCAAATAGTTCGGCTTCCAAAAGTTCATTGGGAATAGCGGCCGCGTTAATCGCAATAAATGCATTATTTTTACGATGGCTATTTTTATGAATCGCTTTAGCCACTAATTCCTTTCCAGAACCTGATTCACCATTGAGTAAGACCATGGCATTCGATTGACTCAAACGCCCAATCGCCCTAAAAACATCCTGCATCGATTTCGCTTGGCCAATAATTTCAGGGAGGTCACCCAGTACTTCATCATCAATTTTATTATTAATAGACTCAAGGGCTTGTTCAATAATATGGACCACTTTATTGATATCAAAAGGCTTTGAAATATACTCAAAGGCGCCCTTTTGAAAAGCGCTCACAGCCGTATCTAAATCAGAATAAGCCGTCATGATGATGATGGGAATTTCAGGAAATTTATTCTTTACTTTCGTTAAAAATTCAATACCAGATTCACCAGGCATTCTTATGTCACTGATAATCACTTGCGGTTTTTCATGATTAAATTTGTTGATGGCTTCATTGGTGTTACTAAAGCATTCAAAAGTAATATTGGCTTTTGTGAGTGCCTTTTCAAAAACCCAACGAATTGATTTGTCATCATCTAACACCCAGACCTGGCTCATTTTTTCTCCTGGGTCAGTATTAAATTATTTTCGATAGGCAGAATGATAGAAAAAACAGTTTTACCCGGAACGCTATGACAGTCAATCATGCCCTGATGAAGTGAGATTAAGTTTTGAGCTAGGGATAAACCTAATCCGGATCCATTTTCGTTACCAGTGACTAGCGGAAAAAATATTTTGTCTATTAATTCATTTTTAATCCCCGGGCCATTATCAATAATATCGATTCGAATAGCCGTGGCATGTTTCTTTTTTCGAAAAACAATCTGCCTTTCTGCCCGAGTAACGAATGATAGCTGCCTACTGTCTTGGTTATTAAGTTTCATGGCTTGCGCACCATTTTTCGCAATATTTAAAATGGCTTGAATCAACTTTTCTCGATCAACGATAAACTCTGGAAGACTGACATCATAATCTCTGATGAAAGAAATATCACTTGAGAACTCAGATAAAATTAAACTTCTTACCCGCTCTAAAATTTCATGAATATTAGTTTTTTTGTAAACAGGCATTTGACTTGGCGTAAGCATTCGATTCATGAGGTTTTGAAGTCTGTCTGCCTCATTGATAATAATTTGTGTATATTCTTTTAATGAATCTTTATCTAATTCTTGCTCGAGTAGCTGAGCTGCGCCTCGAAGTCCACCGAGAGGATTTCTAACTTCATGGGCCAAATTTCTGAGTAATTCGGTGTTTGCTTGCTGTTGAATGAACATTCTCTCTTCTCTAGCTACTTTTAATTGCTGATCCATTTGTATGAATTCGATAATAAATTCATCATTGGAATCAATCAAAGCGCTTACAGTCAGGCTGACGCAGATGGTTTTTTTCTGATGCGTTTGAAGGAAATACTCATGTTCCTTGTAAGTATTTTTCTGTTCATCAACTTTTTGAAGTAACTTTTTTAAAAAATTATCGGTATCTTCGAAAAATACACTGATATTATTATTGATGGCTTGTTTAGCACTCACCTCAAAGAGCGTCTCGGTACTGGGGTTAATATAATTGACAATTAAATTTTTATCACAAACAATCACGGCTGTGACTAATGAATCCATCCCTTCATATTTTTTTTTATTGACTTTATTGCTCATTTTTTTATTCCCGGCTTTTTCAACTTTTAATGGGTATAGTAAAAAATTTAATGCACAATAAAAGTGCAAGATAATTTAACTTAAAAAAAGCGAGGCTTTACCTCGCTTTATTTTTTAATTTTTTATAGGCTGTAGTACATATCAAACTCTACAGGATGTGGTGTCATTCTCACACGTGTGACATCTTCCATTTTTAGCCCGATGTAACTATCGATAAAGTCATTACTAAAGACGCCACCTCGTGTTAAGAACTCACGATCTTTGTCTAATTCAGCTAGCGCTTCTTCAAGAGATGCGGCAACCTGTGGAATTTTTGCTTCTTCTTGAGCTGTTAAATCATATAAATCTCTTGTTTCACCATCACCTGGATGAATTTTATTTTGAATGCCATCAAGACCCGCCATCATCATTGCACTAAACGCAAGATATGGATTAGCCATAGGATCTGGGAATCTTACTTCGATTCTTCTTGCATTGTCTGAAGAAACATGTGGGATTCTGATTGCTGCTGATCTATTTTTAGCTGAGTAAGCCAACATGACTGGAGCTTCAAACCCTGGCACAAGTCGTTTATATGAATTAGTTGATGGATTTGTGATGGCATTGAGTGCCTTACCATGCTTGATGATTCCACCAATATAATAAAGCGCTTCATCACTTAAGTTAGCATATTTCTTTCCAGCAAAAAGGTTTTTGCCTTTTTTCCAAATAGATTGGTGGACATGCATTCCTGTCCCATTATCGTTAAGAACGGGTTTTGGCATGAATGTCGCTGTCTTTCCATAATGGTGAGCCGTGTTCATGACAACGTATTTAAGTATTTGGGTCCAATCTGCTC
>Ga0209634_1003232_pt1 | contig 11072 bp, 10 predicted proteins | sample LinPmetageLP40_FD_184043 | JGI IMG/M metagenome (GOLD analysis project Ga0209634, IMG submission 184043) | Marine viral communities from the Pacific Ocean - LP-40 (SPAdes) (version 2) | ecosystem: Environmental > Aquatic > Marine > Oceanic | place: Pacific Ocean | collected 2010-08-26 | reverse complement strand
AGAATTAAACAAAGCAAGTGGTGTATGGAATTTAAAAACTCAATTTTTATCTCAAACTCAAGGAACATGGCCCGATGGAAGTCAATTTGTAAATGCTAGTTTAGATTATTTAGTAGTAGCTGGTGGTGGAGCTGGAAGATTAGGTGGAGGTGGAGCAGGAGGTTATCGTGCTTCAGGATATGGGCCAAGTCCATTAAGAGGTAGTTCTTTAACAGATGTGCTTTTAGGATCTCATACGATAGTAGTTGGTGCAGGTGGAACTGGTTTTCAAAGTCCTGGAACGTGTAATACTAGAGGCGGTGATTCAAGTTTTTCAACCATAACATCTGGTGCTGGTGGAGTTGGTAGTGGTCCTAATTCACCTGGAGGTTCTGGCGGTGGAGGTGGTGCTGATAATGGAGCAGCAGGAACAGGTAATACTCCTCCTGTAGACCCTTCTCAAGGTAATCCTGGAGGTCGAACTACGAGTGGGCAGTCAGGCGCTGGCGGTGGTGGTGCTGGAGCTGCTGGTGTAACCTCAACTTCTAGTGGAAATTTTGATGGTACAAATGGCGGTGCTGGTGTACCCAATACAATTTTAGGACCTGACACAAGTTTTGCAGGTGGAGGTGGAGGTGGAGCAAATAATGCCATACCTGGAGTTCCTTTAGCTGGAGGTGACGGTGGTGCAGGTGGTGGAGGAGATGCAGCAATTGGATCTTCATGTATTTCAGATGCGGCAAACCCTGGATCAGCAAATACTGGTGGTGGTGGCGGTGGAGGTTTTACTTTTTCTCCCCCCAATACTTTTGGAGCCGAAGGAGCAAACGGTGGCCCAGGTATTGTAGTAATTAGAGGACCAAGTGCAGTGACATTTGCTGGTAGTCCTAGTTGTGCATTTACAGGTTCAACCCATCCTTCTGGATGTAAACTAGCTAAGTTCACAGCTTCTGGTACATTGACAATAAGTTAAAAATATTTTATATTATTTTTATGGTGGTAAAAGAAAGAATATGAATTTAACAAATTATTTTTGGTATTTTAAATCTGCAATTCCAGAACGTATCTGTGATGATATTGTTAGACACGGTAAATCAATACAAGATCAAATGGCATTAACAGGTGGTTTTGGTAAAAAAAACTTAAATCAAAAAGAAATTAAAAATTTAAAACAAAAAAGAAATTCTAATGTTGTTTGGATGAACGATAGATGGGTATATAGAGAAATACAACCTTATATTCATGAAGCAAATTCTAACGCTGGTTGGAATTTTGAATGGAACTTTAGTGAATCTTGTCAGTTCACAAAATATAAAAAAGGTCAATACTATGATTGGCATTGTGATAGTTGGGATAAAACTTATAATAATCCAGAGGATAAAAACACGCATGGTAAAATTAGAAAATTATCTGTAACTGTAACTTTGTCTGATCCTAAAGAATATAGTGGAGGTGAATTAGAATTTAATTTTAGAAACACAGATCCAGATAAAAAACAAAATAAATATAAGTGTACCGAGATATTACCTAAAGGATCTTTAGTTGTGTTCCCAAGTTTTGTATGGCATAGAATATGTCCAGTTAAAAAAGGTGAGAGAAATAGTTTAGTAATATGGAATTTAGGACACCCATTTAAATAATAAAAATATGAAAAAAACAAAATTAGAATACCCTAAAGTTTTAAATAGAGATGACTTGTTTAGATGCCCTGTATGGTATGCAGACGCACCTGAATTTGTAAAAAATTTAAACAAAGCGTCTGATAAACATATTGATGAATCTAAAAAAAATATGCAAAAAGAATTAAAAAAACAAAGTAAAAATATAGGGGATTTAGGAAAAGTGTATCATTCTGGCAGTCTATCAAATGACCCAAAATTTAAAGAAATAACAAATTATATAGGGGCAACTGCTAATAATTTATTAATTGAAATGGGTTTTGATTTAACTAATTTTTCATTATACACAACAGAAATGTGGGTACAAGAATTTGCAAAAAAAGGTGGAGGACATCATACTCTACACACTCATTGGAATGGTCATATTTCTGGTTTTTATTTTTTAAAAGCATCAGATAAAACATCTATGCCAATATTCGAAGATCCAAGACCAGGTAATTTAATGAATCTTTTACCTGAAGCAGATAAAACTAAAATTACTTTTGCAAGTAGTATGATACATTATAGAGTTAAACCAGGAAGATTTATGTTTTTCCCATCTTATATGCCTCATCAATATTCTGTTGATTTAGGTCAGGAACCTTTTAGGTTTATGCATTTTAACTGTCAAGCAATACCTAAGAGTGTATTAAATGCAAAATAAAAACATGAAAAAAGCTTTTATAGAAGGTATTTTAAATAATAATTCTAAAAAAAATAAAAACGATTTGATAAAAACATTTATTAAAAATAAACAAATAGAGTTTAGATTGAAAGGAAAAAATGTCGTTCAAAAAAAATAAATATTCTGTTTTAAAAAATGCAATTTCACCAGAACTTGCTAAATTTGTATACAATTATTTTCTTAAAAAAAGAAAAGTTGCAAGATTTTTATTTGATAATAAATACATATCACCTTACACAGAGTATTATGGCGTATGGAACGATCCACAAATTCCAAATACTTATTCTCATTACGCAGATATGGCAATGGAAACTTTATTAGAAGAAGTTAAACCTACCATGGAAAAACATACAGGTATAAAATTAACTCCTACATATTCTTATGCAAGAATATATAAAAAAGGAGATGTATTGGTTAGACATAAAGACAGGTATTCTTGTGAAATATCAACTACATTAAATTTAGGAGGAGATGATTGGTCAATTTATTTAGATCCAACAGGTAAAGAAAGTCAAGCTGGAATTAAAGTTGACCTTAAACCTGGAGATATGCTTATATATTCTGGTTGTGATTTAGAACATTGGCGAGAAGAATTTAAAGGTAAAGATTGTGGACAAGTTTTTCTACATTATAATGATGCTAAAAAGAAAACAGCTAAAGAAAATGAATACGATAAGAGACCTTTTTTAGGGTTGCCTGGTTGGTATAAAGGCTTTAAATTACCTAAATAATATTGTATATAATAATATGGCGGGAGATTCCACCACATACTCTCCTGCCTTATTAAGGATTTTTTTATATGTTACAGAAGGTAAGATTTCAACCAGGGTTTAATAAACAAGTAACTTCAACCGGCGGTGAAGGCCAATGGGTTGATGGTGATAATGTTAGATTTAGATATGGTACTCCAGAAAAAATAGGTGGTTGGGCTCAATTAGGTTCCGTTGATATTACAGGACGTAACACAGCACTACATCATTTTGTTAATGCGTCAGGTATTAAATATGCAGCTCTTGGAACTAATAGAATATTGTACGCTTATTCTGGTGGTATTTTTTATGATATACACCCTATTAAATCTACAACAACTTTAACTTCTGCTTTTAGTACGACTAATGGATCTGCTACTGTTACAATAACTTTTGCATCAGCACACAATGCAAATAAAGGTGACATTATTTTATTAGATAATTTTACAAGTATCACGAATTCTAATTTTGTATCAGGAGATTTTAATGACAACAAATTTCAAGTAACAAGCATACCCACAACAACTACATTAACAGTTACAATGGCATCTAACGAATCAGGATCAGGCGCAAGTACATCTGGTGGTATTAGAGTGCAACTTTATTATTCAGTTGGACCAGCAGTAGAGGTTGCAACAACAGGTTGGGGTCTTGGATCATGGGGTGGTGTAGCACAAGGACAGTTTACATCAACACTTTCATCAGGAATTAATGCATCAATAACAAGTTTAACAATGGCTAGTTCAACATCGTTTCCATCATCAGGTACAGTGCAAATTGGTTCTGAATTAATTACATACACAGGAAATAGTGGTGGTACACTATCTGGATTAACAAGAGGAGCAAACGGTACAACAGCTGCAATACATTCATCAGGTGCAACAGTTACAGATGCATCAAATTTTTTTGCATGGAACGCTGCAGCATCAGGTGATATTGTAACAGCACCTGGATTATGGTCCTTGGATAATTTTGGTAATAAACTTATTGCAACTATATCAGGTGGAGAAACATTTGAATGGGATTCTGATCCTACAACGGCTAATGCAACAAGAGCAACTTTACTTCCTAATGCACCTACATCATCTAGTTTTAGTTTAGTATCTACACCAGATAGACACTTAATATTTTTTGGAACAGAAACAACTATAGGAACTAAATCTACAAGAGATGAAATGTTTATTAGATTTTCTGATCAAGAAAATATTGATTCAACAACATCATATGCACCTTCAGCTACTAACACAGCAGGTACACAAAGACTAGCAGATGGATCTAAAATTGTAGGAGCAATTAGAGGTCGTGATGCAATTTATGTATGGACTGATACAGCTTTATTTATTATGAGATTTGTAGGTGCACCTTTTACTTTCTCATTCCAACAAGTTGGTACAAACTGTGGATTGATTGGTAAAAATGCAGCAGTAGAAGTAGATGGTTCTGCATACTGGATGTCAGAAAATGGTTTCTTTAGATACACAGGAAAACTAGAATCACTTGCATGCTTAGTAGAAGATCATGTTTACGATGATATTAATACAATTCCAAAACAGCACATCAATGCAGGATTAAATAACTTGTTTGGTGAGGTTATGTGGTTCTATCCAAATGCTGGATCAGGGACCGTGAACCGTATGGTTTGTTATAATTATCTTGACTCAACACCTGAACGGCCAGTGTGGACAGTAGGAACATTAGCTAGATCTGCGTGGCAAGATTCTGCAGTGTTTGGTCAACCCCATGCAACAGAATATAATCCAAACAGCACAACAGCTGCATCTGGTAAAGATCATGTAGTTGGTTGCACCGATGGTACATCAACATACTTTGAACATGAAAAAGGATTAGATGAAATTAAAGAAGGTACGACAAATTCTATTACAGCAAACATACAATCTGGAGATTTTGATATAGGTCAACAAGGATTACAAGGTGATGGTGAGTTTATGATGAAAATAAGAAGAGTGTTACCCGACTTTTTATCACAGACTGGAGACAGTGTTGTTACATTAAACTTAAAAGATTTTCCAAATGATACAGCAGCTAGTTCATCACTTGGTCCATTTACAGTTAATAGTTCTACTAAAAAACTTGACACAAGAGCAAGAGCTAGATCAATAGCATTAAAAGTATCTAACAGTAGCACAAGTCAGTTTTGGAAATTAGGTACATTTAGATTAGATATACAACCGGATGGTAGAAGATAATGGCTAGAATAGTACAATCACTTACACAACCTACAAAAGATTATGATGAACAGATACAACAATCATTTGTAAGGGACATAGATAGTATCGTACAAAAATTAAATACAACATTTCAACAAGATATAAAAGAAGAAGCAGAAGCGGAGGCGTATTACTTTGGCTAATACATTTGTAAATAAAAAAGTAGATTTGACTACAACAAATGCTACAACATTATACACTGTGCCTAGTGCTACAACTGCTATTATAAAATCTATTATAATATCAGAAGACTCAGGAAACGCTGATACATTGACAGTAACTATTACGAACACAGCAGATGCTGTATTTAGTATATTTAAAACAAAAGCAATTGGGGCAAATGCAACAGTAGAATTACTAACAGCACCTTTAGTAATGGAAGAAAGTGAAGTATTAAAAGTAACAGCAGCTACAGCAAATAGGTTACATGTAGTGTTATCTTCACTTGAAGTAAGAAAAAGAACAGTTACAACATAGCTTGATTTACTTGACAAAAACAGGTAATGTAAAAAACCACAGGTTAAATTCCTGCTTTTAAAACTAACTTAAAAATTATGATGAAAACAGGATTAGAATCACTAGATGTTGGAGCACCAGAAATTACCTATTCAGGTAATCAAGGACCTAAATCACCACAAGAAGATCAACAAAAAATGCAAGAGTTTCAAATGGCTCAGCTAGAAGAAGAGTACGATGCATATGTTGATGACATGATGGAGCAAGGTATAGAGCCAATGTCTATGCAACAATTTTTAGAACAGATTGCAGCTGAAGCACAAATGAGTTCTAATGAAGAAGGTATTGGTAGCATGATGCAAGACCCTCGAGCCATGGCTATGGATGGTGGTATTATGAGAACTGGTTTTAGATATGGTGGTGACACTATGGGTGGACCTAATGATAGAAGTAATTCGGGTCAAGGAACTGGAGGTCAAGGACCGGCAGGTGGAGCTACAATTGGTAGTGGAAGTCCACAAAGTGGTAGTCCAGCTCCTGGAGGTTCTGGTGGTGGAGGTGGTATGGGAGGATCTCCAAACGGAGGAAATAATCAAAGCATACAAGATTATTATGATGATCAAAGTACTCTTAGTGGTGTAAATGTAATTACAGATCAAGGTGCTAAAGACGCATTAAAAAAAAATAAAGAATTAAAAATAGCTTTTGATAAAGCTGAAGAAGAAGAAGAAGAAAAAAAAAAAGAACAAGAAGAAGCAGATAAAAAAAGAAGAGAACAAGAAGAAAAAGACGCTAAAGATGCAGAAGCAAATCGTAGAAGAAACGAAACTACAGAAGAAAGAAGAGCAAGAGCAAAGAAACAAAAAGCTTTTGAAAGATTTCAACAACTAGAAAAATATGTTGATCCTTTTGGTGATGAACAAACTTTTGCAGGTATGTCTGGAATAGATGCAGCTAAGATGGCAGGATATAATTTAAATCAATTAGTAGGACCACCAGATCAAACACAGTTTGAATATGATGTATCTAGATTTAGAGATCCTGTAACAGGAAAAATTAATAAAAATTTAGTTGAAAAAGTTAACATAAATGAAGGTAAAAAAAATATATTTGGAAGACCAAAAAAAGCAAAATTTGTTGAACAATTAAAACCAGATGCTATCCCAGGTTATGATTTTAGTATTAACCCAGTAAAAAGTAATTTTCAAAGTGGTCTTGGAACTCTTACAGGCACAGGTGGAATTAAACCTAATGTTGGTACCATAGGCACTAAACCTCCTGGAATTTTAGGTCTTATTCAAAACATACTTAGACCAGAAACAGGTCTTCAAGCTTTTAATACTTTAGAGGAAGCTAGAAAAATACAAGATCTTACATCACAATATGAAGGTGGAGATGATTCTGCTTATGGTAATCGTAATCTTGCTGTTTCCGACAGAGACGATTTAAATTATGGTCAATTTGAAGACCCACGTAATAGACAAGATTATACTGATCCAAATAATCCAGGCACAACACCACCACCTGCAACACCACCGGGTATACCGGTTAATCCAATTACAGGTCAATACTCAAATAAATATTTAATACCAGGTGCAAGTAATTTTTATTCTAACATACCTTCTACAATGTTTAATCCAACAACTAATATGTTAACATTAGCAGATGGCGGTAGAGCTAACTTTGCTGGTGGAGGGATCGCGGACCTTAGACAAGGATACTTCTTAGGTAAACTTGTTAAAGGAATTGGAAGAGGATTTAAAAAAGCATTTAAAGGATTTAAAAAAATAGCTAAGAGTCCAATGGGTAAGATGGCACTATTAGCGTTAGGTGGTTATTATCTTGGTGGTGGTACAAAGTTAGGTGGATCACTGTTTGGTAATCAAGGTTTTGGTACATCTAAACTAGCTAATTTGTTTACTGGTGGATCAAAAGTAGCTAAACTAGCACCTGAAATAGCTACACGATCAACTACAGCACCTTTACAAATGGGAGTTACTAAAGCTAAAACTGCATTAGACAGCGGTAACTTTCTTACAAAATCATTAGGTTTTATGAAAGATAATCCTTTTGCAACAATTTCAGGTATATCAGGATTGTCTGGTTTATATACAAACTATATAAATAATAAAAGAGAAGATGAATCAATGGCTGATTATCAAAGAAGATTAGAAATAGAACGTGGAAACTTTGCACCTATTCCAGTAGACCCTGTTCAGTTTGCAGCTGATGGTGGACTTATGGGTGATGATGATGACGATGATGATATAGGTTCAAGGTCAGCTTTAGCAAAAGCAACAAAATTTTATGCATTTGGTGGTCTTGCAGGTTTACCTCCGGTAACAATGGCTCCAACAGGACAAAATATACAATCATTCCCGGATGATGAATCAACGAACATGAACCAAGGACCAACAATGCAAAGTCAAATGCCAATGAAAAGACCTATGATGGATCCAAGAATGATGCAAAAACAAGGTGGTATGAATCCTATGATGGGTAATAGAATGATGGCAGCTATGGGTGGCAGAATGGGATATGCTGAAGGTGGAGAAAGTGAATTATTAGATATGGGTGGTATGGAAAAAGATTACAGAAACGATGGTGGCTTTGTACCTATGGGAGAGTACGAAAGAAAAGATGACGTACCAGCAAGATTATCAAAAAATGAGTTTGTATTTACTGCGGATGCTGTTAGAAATGCAGGAGGCGGAGATATAGATAAAGGAGCAGAAATCATGGAAAACATGATGACAAATTTAGAGAATGGTGGCAAGGTATCACAAGGGTCTCAAGGTTTAGATGGTGCTAGAGAAATGTTTCAAACACAACAAAGACTTGGAGAAGTATTATAATGGCAACAGAACAACGAAATTTATTTAACCCAAAGATAGAAGCATTATCAGAAAAATATACTGATGCCGTGGGCGCACTGGCGGCTACGCCATTTACAGGTGCACAAATATCATCAATGGCACCAAAAGTTGCGCCGCAAACAGCATTACAACAACAAGCAACATCATTAACAGGTGCAGGTATTGGATCTTTTCAACCATTTATGACAGCAGCACAACAAGCTGCAGGGACAGCTGGAACTGGTTTAGGTTTAGCACAAACAGGATTAGGAATTGCAGGTCAAGAATTAACAGGAGCAGGGACAACATTAGGAACTGCTGGCACACAATTAACAGGAGCACAATCAGCATTAGGTACAGCAGGAGCAACAACTGCAGGTGCACAACCATTTATAGGTGCAGCAGGAACAGGATTAGGTCAGGCTGGAACAACATTAGGTGGAGTATCTCCATTTATAGGTGCAGCAGGAACAGGTCTTGGTGCAGCTGGAGCTTTAACTGGCACAGGTGCAGGAACAGGGGCTGGATCATTATCATCCTACATGTCACCGTTTCAATCACAAGTCATTGACACAACATTAGCAGATTTTGATAGGCAAGCAGCACAGAGACAACAATCTATATCAGACCAAGCAGTAGCCTTAGGTGGTTTTGGTGGGGGTAGAGAAGGTGTTATGCAAGCAGAATATCAAACAGGATCAGATAGAAACAGAGCAGCTTTACAAGCTCAATTGCAACAACAAGGATTTAGTCAAGCACAAGCTGCAAGACAAGCGGACTTACAAAATCAAATGGCATTATCACAAGGTCAATTAGGATTAGGTCAAGCAACAGGATCATTGGCTGCACAACAAGCACAACTTGCTCAAGGTCAATTAGGATTAGGTCAAGCACAACTTGGTTTAGGTTCTGCACAAGCACAACAAGCAGGCCAATCAGCAGGCATGGCAGGACAAAGAGCGGCATTAGCACAGTCACAAGCAGGCATGGCAGGACAAAGAGGCGCTATGGCTGGACAACAAGCAGGTTTAGCTCAAGGTCAATTAGGTCTTGGACAATTTCAAACAGGATTAGGTGGATCACTACAAGGATTCCAAGGAACAGATATAGCAAGAGCGGGTCAAGTGGGCTCAGCAGATCAAGCTTTTGCACAAGCAAACATAGATGCACAAAGAGAAAAAGAAAGAATGGGACTATACGAACCATACGAAAGACTTGGATTCTTAGGATCAGGTCTAACAGGATTAATGGGTGGTATGGGACCTCAATATCAATTCCAAAATCAAGGCAGTGCAAGTCCATTAGCAACAGCTCTTGGAGTAGGGTCAACTCTTGGCGGTATCTACGGTAACGTTAGAGGAAGAAATGATAACTAATGAATAGAACTTTAAGAAGACCAATGTTTAGAATGGGTGGATCAACAGGTGAAGGTATTACATCTGGATTAGATATGCCTAAAACAAATGCATCAAGACAAAATTTTGAAAATGGTAATACTGATATGGAGTCTAGATATAACCGAGCTATGGATTTTATACAATCTAAACAATCCCCTAGAAGTAATAACATAAATGATTTTTTAATTAGTGCAGGGCTTGATTTAGTATCAAGACCTACGTCAGGAAATATATTTGCTGACATTGCAACATCATCAAAAGAACCTTTTGCACAGATGCAAGCCGCAAAAGCATCAAGAGCCGCGGGCCAAGATAAACTATCACAAGCGTTAGCTGGAGATATTATGGAACAGATGTCTGATGAAGAAATAGCAAGAATTAAAGCTAAAGGTGAGCAAGGTAAGGGCGGAAAAGAATTTGAATACAGAGGTAAGTATGAAGATTACAAAACATTATTAGATGGACAAAGAAATTTAGAAGCACAAAAAAGACAATTAGAAGAACAAAATAAAACAATAAAAAATCAACAAACAGATGAAGTAATAAGCGGTGGTCAATTTGATGAACAGATTAGAATTATAGATCAACAAATAGAAGACAATGCAAAATTACAAAACTTGTTTCAAGATAAAGAAGAAGATGCGGTTAGAGCAGCTATACTTAAAGGTATATCTAATGGTGTATTTACTTTTGAAGATCTTATTACATATGATGAAACAGGTGTGCCGCCAAGAGAAGACAATGCTGATGGCGGTAGAATAGGTTATCAACAAGGAAACATGGTACAACCAAACGCAATGCCTGCTTCATTGCCCACGGACCAAGGACCAGCTGTATCACAAGGAGATAGTCCAGTACAAGATTTAAGTTTTGAAGAATTAAGATCTAGACTTCCTGAATCTATTACAAATGATGTAGTAACTTTAATAGCAAACAGTCAACAAGCGTTGGTAGAATTTGCAAACATACAAACAGAACAAGACGTAAAAGCTTTTAATAGAAAATACGAAGTTAACTTAGTATTACCACAGGGGGCGTAATGGCTTCAAACACTCCGTTTAAACC
>Ga0209634_1003225_pt1 | contig 11088 bp, 12 predicted proteins | sample LinPmetageLP40_FD_184043 | JGI IMG/M metagenome (GOLD analysis project Ga0209634, IMG submission 184043) | Marine viral communities from the Pacific Ocean - LP-40 (SPAdes) (version 2) | ecosystem: Environmental > Aquatic > Marine > Oceanic | place: Pacific Ocean | collected 2010-08-26 | reverse complement strand
CAGTTTCACCCAAAAGTGGAGTGTCTTTTTTTGATGAATCTGAATCTCTTGCTAAAGCTTTACGTTCAACAACACCTGGGTTTTTTGGTCCAACATCTTCTCTAAATTGTTGTGATAGAACCATTTGTTGTTCACTTGAACTAATTTTTTGCAAAACATCTCTTAAAAATTTAGTATTTATTTCTACATTTTTTTTTTTGAATTCTTTTTGAATTGAAGCATCATATCTCTGTGCTTTATAATCTGGTTTTCCAAGTTCTACAGTTTTATCTGCTTTTTTTGTATCACCAGTTTCAACAAGTAAATTATCTTCGCCACCTGTTGCAGCGCTTCCAGTAGTAATAATCTGTTGTAATTTATCTACAAATACATTAAAATTAGTTGTAGTAGTAGTATCGACATCTTCAAGACCTTTTGTTCCTCTGGATTTATCTGATAATTCATAAAATTCTGATTTATCACCCTTAACATTTCTTAAGAAATCTTCAACTACTCTTACGTCATAATTAGACAATAAAAACTTTCCTGATGCTGTTTTATCACTCATATTCTTATCTTCTGGATATTTTACCTTTTCATGACCTATAATTGTATAATTAGACCCACCCCTTTGTTTTGATCTAATATTTTTCTTATTATTATGTTTAGGTTCTATAACTTTCTTACTTTTGAGAGTCATATATAAATATATAATATTTTTTTAAAAAAAAATTAAACTATCAAATAATTAGATTAATATAAATATTTAATTGATTAGTTAATCTAACTCTGGTAGAAGATCATTCATTTGAGACACATTATCCATTAAATCATTTTGTTCTTTTAATAATGATTCTAAATATTGTTCTGTAATTAATGGTTTTGATAAATGTGAAAAATAAATCAGTTTTTTCTTATATTGCAACATTTCTCTCAATAATTCTTTATAAGAGTTATATATCATTTTCATTTCATTATGTTTTTTCAAATATGCCAATACCATTTTTAAATCAGTAATTGTAGAATCCGAATTTTTATTTAATTTACTAAACATTTTATTTCTATAATCATCAAAATTAAATTTTAATTCTTTGTGACATTTATAAATTTCATCTTTTAATTCTTTACATTCATTATATAAATTTTTGATTTGATCTATATTTGGTTTATCCATTATTATAATTTTATTTGAAAAAAAAAATGCGTTGAATAACTTAAGTTTTTTTCTTTAAATACGATAAAACAATGGATGAAGGAAATTTACCAATATTAGTAGATGCCAAAACTGAATATACTAAACAATTAATAAATATTATTTCTCCTGTAATTTATCAAGGAATCAAATTAATCTATAATGAATCAAAGAATAAAAGTATAGAAAATGAAGAAATAAATTCATGTTTATCAAATTTTCAAAACTCATTAAGCGAAATTCCAAAATGGAATCAAATTACAATAACAGAAAAATATGAGCAAATATTAGACTATTCAAAATGCGACTGGTTAGATGATCTATTAACAGCTGTTTTTGTAAGCCACACAAAAATATTAACATCAATTAATACAAATAAGAACAAAAATAAAATAAATTTACAAATACCTAAAGTAGACTTTTTTGTTCATCAATGCTATATTGAAGTTGCTCGCGAATTTTGGAAAAATCCATATCTATTTGATGATAGTGTAAATAATTTTGAATATCAAAGAAATCGAAGAGATGCAGTCCAAATTATAGAAACTGTTATTGCAGAAACTATACGAAAACAACTCCCTGTTAAAAATATTTTAAAAGAATATTTAGGAAGTGAATATAGTGAAGATGTAAATGATAATATTGAATCAAGTAATAATATTACTGATAATCTTAGAAAATTAGTAAAAAATGAAATAGAAAATTGCTCTAAGGAAAAACTATCTGCACTTAATATTGAAACACCAGAATCAATAAATGAGGACAATAGTTTAACTAAAGAAGACTTAAAGGCATTTGACAATACAAAAGTTGAGAATTTAGATTTAGAGTCAAGTAGTGAAAAAAAATCCGAAGAAAAATCTGAAGAAATAATTGATGAAAATGGTAATTCTATAAAAATTAATAAAGTTGAAAATAATGAATTAAAACTTGATAATATAGATGATTTAATAAATAATGAAGTAGATAAGCTGGAATTGGTAAGTCAGAATGATTTTGAACTTAATGCAAAAAATATTGATGAAAATTTGAAAAAGGAATTAAGTGATTTATCACAATTAGAGGAAGTATATATTGATGAAAATAATGATTCTAAAACTTCAGTTTCATCTGAAATTAATAATAAATCTGAAGATAATATTCAATTAACACCCGAAGATTCTCCAGCAATAAACAAAGTGAATGAAGAAATAGTAAAAACAAATATTAAATTAGAAAATAATGATAATATTAAAGATAATAGTGAAATAAATAACGTTTTAAATACTAGTAATTCAAATACCAATGAAAATCTTAAACTTGAAATAAACAATGATAATGATTTAGAAGAACTCAATTTAGACTCTCTTGATGACTTAAATTTTGATATAAATAATTTAGAATCTGACAATGAAGATGATACTAGTAACATGACACCTAAAGATAATACATTAAATATGCCAAAAAAGGATGAAGATGATAATGTCAAAACAATAGTAATCGATACAAAACAAAATATTGGAGACAAAAAATTCGATAATGATAGAAATTTAGAGATAAATAGTGATGAAAATACTAGAAAAAAGGTATTTAATAAATATTCTTCAAAAAAAAAGAAGGATTTTAGTTTTTTTAGCGATGCATTAACCGATTAAATAAAGAAGTAAGGTTAAAAATAAAAGATATTTTCTAAAAAATAATTATAAATGTATTTGTCTTATTTACAAAATGATTTTATTTATAGTGCAATGTTTGGAGTATTATCTCTAATAATTACTTTTATTGAAAGTAGAAGAACAAAAGAAAAATATTCATTCAAAAATTATTTAAAAGTATTTGTGTGTGTTTCAGCTTGTGTATACTTAGCAATATATGTAAAAACAACATCCTTATTAAATTTTGATTCAAAGGAAAGTGTTAAATCTTCATTTGGTAACAAGTCTGGTGGATCTGTCAATTTAGATAACTATTCTAATATTAATATTGGGGACCCAGACTTTTAATTTTTTTATGTATTCATATTATAATGAATAACAAAGATTTTACATACCTTGTTATACTAATAATTATAGTTTTATCATCAATAATTTCACAAAAAAAAAATATAAATAGATATACACAACATCCAGTTTTTGACTTAGTAATGTTATTAAATATTATTATTTTATCAAAATATAATATTTATATAAGTGTATTTGTAACCTATAGTTATTTGCTTATAAAAATAAAATCATCAAACTAATAATTATATAAAAATTCTTCTTTATCTATATTTTCTCTTTCTACAATAAAATCCTTAAAAATCATTTTATTTATTTGATTCTTAGGTATTGCAGATTTAACGTTTTTTGCTATTATTTTATATAAATTAAAATCATCTTCGTAATTCATTAGAAAATTACCATATTTATCACTTGCCCATAATTTTAAAAGCCTAAATATTGGACTATTTTCTTGAAAATGTTCAATTATTGTAGTTGCAAGTCTTGATAAATCAAAACTCTTATTCGGTTTTATTTTGCAATTATTAAGGGTATTATTATAAGGAAAACTATATTGACCTTCAGCATCTCCGTTTTTTTTAAAGACATCACTAAAAAATATATTATTTCCTACATTAAATGTCGCCCTTCCAAAATCAATTATTTTAACAATTTTTCCAAATGTTGGGATTTTAAAACATTTACCTTTGAAATTAAAATATAAAAATTCAAGATTTGTATTTTTGAACATTATATTACTTGAATGAAGATCATTATGAACAAAATTAAATTTCTTTTGGGCAACAGCTAAACCAAAACATATTTGAAATAATATTGATTTCCATTCTGTTTCGCATATTTCACCATTTTCTTCTAAGTAATTATCAAGAGTATCATTAAGCATTTCAATACAATTAAGTTGAACTGGAAAGTCATATAAATTTACAAAGTTTACTTCATTATTTCCGATACTATTAAATGATAAATCGCTACAAATCGATGCAGACAAAGATGAAACCGATCTAATCTCTATTTTATCATCTCCTATATCAACCTTTTTTAGTCTTATATCTTCAAGTATTTCATTATATTCTTCTTCACTTGTAATATCACTCCATTTCCCATCTGAATCACTATTTTCTTCTAAAGTTTCATTATTTTCTTCTAATGTTTCATTATTTTGTTCTAAAGATTCATTATTTTCTTCCAAAGATTCACTATTTCCTTCTAATTCATGATTATTTTCTTCCAAAGATCCATTATTTTCTTCTAAAGATACATTATTTTCTTCCAATTCATGAGTGTCTAAATCAATATCTTCGTTAATATTTATTTTTTCGACATCAATTTCTTCATTATTTTCTTCTAAAGTTTCATTAGTTTCTTCTAAAGTTTTATTAGTTTCTTCTAAAGATTCATTATTTTCTTCTAAAGATTCATTATTTTCTTCTAATTCAATAGTGTCTAAATTAATATCTTCGTTAATATTTATTTTTTCAACATCAATTTCTTCATTAGTTTCTTCTAATGTTTCATTATTTTCTAAAATTATTTCCTCTCCCAAATTATTATTAAGATCAAGGTTCAGTTCAAAACTGTTTTGACTATTTTGACTTTTATTTATAGAATCTAATTTACTTTTTTCTATAGTAAACAATTTATTATTAAAAAAATCAAACCAGTCTTGATTTTTCATTAAACTATACTCTTCTGTTATATCAGCTTTGAATTCTTTAGCAACACCACTATACGTTCCATAAAATATAGGAAAAGTAGGACAAGATCCTGATTCTGTTAGATTACTTGCTAAATATGAAAAAAAGCAATCAATATATGCACTGTTATGATAATTATTTATTTTTTTGTTTGTTAAATAAGAATGTATATTTGGCAGTATACTAGTTTGATCACTATATTCATTCATCATATATTGTGAAACATTAAGTAGTGGTAAAATTTTAAAGAAAACTTTTTTTTCTGAAACAGAACCAGAATTAAAGTTTTTTATTTTACAATTAAAAAAATTTTTAATGTATGAGTCTTTATTACTTATATTAATCTTTTCATTAATATCTACTATATAGTTATTCATTTTTAATGTAAATTGCTTATTAGAATTGTTATAAAATTTGAAAAATAATGATAATATAGGAAAATATGTTTGAAGGTTATAAATTTGAAGTTTATCCTCTAGATTTTTACTTATATTATCAAATTTTTCATTATTTATAACTACACATTTTACTTTTTTCATATTTATAGGATTAATAAAAAACTATTCTTTAAATTAAATTTTTTCTGCGTTATTAAGAATTTAAAAAATTATTATATTCTATTATGAATTTAGCACTAAAAAAATTTGATATTACAAGTATTTCTTCAGATAAGGTTGTTGTATTTATCGGAAAAAGAAATACTGGTAAGAGTTTCTTAGTGAAGGACTTACTTTATTATCATAAACATGTCCCTATTGGAACGGTCATTTCTGCTACAGAAGAAGCAAATCCGTTTTATGGACATATGATTCCAAGTTTATTTATTCATAACAAATATACTCCAGAGATTGTAGCAAATTCTCTAAAAAGACAGAAAATGGTAATCAGAAAACTTAACAAAGATAAGAACAAATTTGGTAGTTCTAATATTGATCCAAGTGCATTTTTAATTTTAGATGATTGTTTATACGATCAAAGTTGGATTAGAGATGAAAATATTAGAAGTTTATTTATGAATGGTCGACACTATAAAATTCTATTTATAATTACAATGCAATATGCTTTAGGTGTCCCACCAAGTCTCCGAACAAACATTGATTATGTTTTTATTCTAAGAGAAAATTATGTATCAAATAGAAAACGTTTATATGAGCATTATGCTGGGATGTTTCCAACATTTGAGATTTTTTGTCAAGTAATGGACCAATGCACAGAAGATTACAATTGTTTAGTAATAAATAATAATGCTAAAAGTAATAAATTAGAAGACCAAGTATTTTGGTATAAAGCTGATATGCATTCAGAGTTTAAAATTGGAGCATCAGAGTTTTGGAAACATCATAATAATAACTATAATGATGATGAAGATGAAGATCAATTTATTGCTCCAAGAAAAAGAGGACCTGTTATTAATGTAAAGAAAAATAGTTAACACACTAAATTTGTTTTATTTCTAGAATCATTTGCATTAAACATAAAACTAAATTCTTCTTTTAAATCTGTTGTAGATATTTCGTCATAAATATTTCTTGGAATAACCCTATATTCTACCTTTTTACACCCCCTTTTTCTATTAAACTCCATCTCTAATATTCCCATAAATATTAATACACAACCTATTAATAATACAAAAAAATTAATTGTCTTCATTAAAATAATATAAGATATAAAGATATACGTTAATACTCGGATTTGATTAAATCTAAATTTGTTTCATTATTTCCAAAAATTGTATTATATTGTTTAGCTAAATCTTTAAATTGAAAGTAGTCTTCATATGTTACTGGGGGGACAATATATTTTACTTCAAATAAATCTTTATTTTTAGAACTATATTTATTTTGTAAATAAATGTAAACTATATAGTGGACAATTATAAAAATAACTAAAAAACTTAATCCTTTGTAATTCATTAATATAAAATTAGATAGTTTTTTCTACAGTATTATTTACACTATCTTCAACAGTTGAAGTTGTTGTTGGATCTGTTGTATTTTCACCATTATCTGTTGTTGTTATCTCTTCTACTACTGGAGCTTCTGTAGTTTCTTCTGCTGTTGAAGTTGTGGTTGCATTTGAAAATTTACTCTTCATCCATGGGTCATCTTGTTCTAAAGCATTTTTTTCTGCTTCTCTTTCTTCTTGCATTTGTTTAGTAACAGAATCCTTTAGTTTTTCTCTTTTTTGTTCTTCATAGAAAATATCTCTTGATGCTTCATTCTTTTTGTATTCTTTCATCAAATTATTAAGATCGTCTTCAAGATATTCTTCTTCATCTACTCTATCTGCATTTGGATCCCATGGTAGCCAATATCCGACTTGTCCAACAAATACATGAAATGATCTATCTTTTGTTTGTAATTGCTTAGCCTTTTTTTCTGCTTCTTGGATAGAATCATATACACCTCTTACCTTTACACCCCTTATACTAGTTTGTGTTCCTGCAATCTTTGAAAATGCTTTATCTAAATCTTCATTATATTTATATTTGAAATCTTCAAAATTATTCTTAAATTCACTTAATGTAGATTTAAGTTCTTTTCTTAAGACTTCTTTAATATCATTATTAATTCGTGTCTTATAATCTTCAGAACAATCTTTTGTGATTTCATCTAATTTAAGTTCCCATTCTCCACATCTTTGATTCATATATTTATTAAAAAGGAATAGTTCTTTTTCTTTTAAAATTTTTTCTGGAGAAACAAATGATAAACACGCATAATTTTGTCCTGGAATAGGATTGTCTACTTCTAAATAATCTGTCGAATCACTCATTATATCAATATAAATTTACATTCTTTTAAATAATTTTTTTATTAACTAATAATATATTATAAATGATTAATTACAGAGAAGTTTTAAGAAGATTATTAAAATACATCGTATTAGTATTAATTTCATGTTCTGCAATTTATGTAATACCTAAAAATAAAATTAATAATATTCAAATAATTTATATTTCATTAATAATTGGTATGGTATTTTGTATATTAGATATAGTAACACCATCAATTCAAATTATTGTAAAAAATGAAGAAGAAATTGAACAAGATAATATTGATTAAAAATTTATTATTCTAAAAATTTATTATTCTAAAAATTTATTATTCTAAAAATTTATTATTCTAAAAATTTATTATTCTAAAAATTTATTATTCTAAAAATTTATTATTCTAAAATAATTCATCAAACATATCTTCAGATAATTCATTATTTTTCTTTTTATCAACAAAAACTATTTTGTCTTTTGTTTCTTTTCCTATAAAAACTCTTAAAAATGTATAAGCTGTTTTGAATATAAATGGTATATTAACAAAATACATTTTAATAATTGTATCTGGATATCCTTCTTCTAAAAATGGTATTAATATTTTCATGAAATCGAAATCAGCATTCTTAATGCCAGATTTTTCTAAATCTACAAAAATATTAAATTTTTCTTGTAAACCATTATCTTTTCTATATTTTAGACAATTATTATTTATATGTATAATATGTTTTAAAAGTTCTGTATAATCTTTCATTTTTACAAAGTTCCTAGCTTTTATAGAGATGTCATGTGTTGATGTTTCTGAATAATATAATGAATAATCCATAATGTATATTAATATAGATATATAAATAAAAAAAAATAAACAAACATGCTATAAACTAGGTATAAATTGCCACTTTAAATGTTCACAAATTTTTTTCCATATTTGATCCTGTTGCTGTAATTTTTCTCTACTTTTTAAAAGCATAAAACATGGTAAAAATTCGTCAAGTTCTAAAAGTTGCACAAATTTATGCAATACATATGAGTATGACAAAAAGTTCTTTCTATTTGGTGGACAATATTTATGAAATGGCACCTGGATTTCTTTAAACATTCTTCTTAATTCTTCTTCTGTTTTTCTATTCATTATAGGTGGGGGGACACCATTTAATTTGTTTATTATATGTGGGATATGCTCATAATATTTATTTTTCTTTAACTTTTTAAGGATTTCGCGTAATTTTATAGGTGTTAAATCTTTTATATTATTTATTCTTTCCTTTTTTAATTCAATAAGTATATCATTATATACAGCTTGTGGTATATCTGTGGACTCTTTTGCCTGAAATTGCGCTAGCCATTCATTAAAGTGATTAATTCTTTTATACGCAAAATAGCATACTTCTCTTGGAGGATCTTTATAAGAAGGTTTATCAGAGTCAATAAGTATAGGAGTTTCTTCGCCGCATTTTAAGCATATTAATTTACCATTTGAAATAAATAGTGTTTTCTCCGTATTACATGTTTTGCATATATCTATATTATTTTCATGATTTATAACATAATTATTGTCAATTTTTGACATATATTTTTCATAAATATTTGATCTAGATAAATATTCAGAACTTTTAGTATCATTATTTTCAGTATTACTATTAGAAATATCTCCATTAATTTTTGGTGGTGAATTTGATTTAAAATACTCCATAACAGATTTTTTGTTAATATTTTCAGATTTAATGTTATTTATCTTTATATTTTTCCCTTGTGCAACATTTTGCTTATTTTCATAATATTTAAAAAGCAAATCTCCAGTTTCCAAAAAATAGTCTATATCTTTACGGTTTTCATTATGTTTAATGTATTTTTTTGTTTCATTAATTTTATCAAATATTGACAATTTCAATTTCATTTCATCTTCAGTTAATTCTATATTCTTCTTTTTATTAATATATTCATATTTATCTTCTAACCTTTTTAGTTCTTTCTTTTTTTGATTTATGCTCTTTTTTTCAAAGTCAAACAAATCTAATTTTTCATTATGCTTTGCTTCTAATGTAACTCGTGTGTCAAAGTCTTCTTTCTTCTTAATCTTATTTTTAGTTTTAAATGACATCTTTAAGTATAGTAATAATTAATAAAATTTGCTTTAAGTAATAATAAGGCCATTAAAATAGATTTATTAATAATATAGTTAATATTATAGTTAATAATTAATTATTTGGAAAATTAATACAACAACTTAAAGATAAAAATATTTTATTTTATAAATTATATGGGAGGAGGACTATTACAATTAGTTGCTTATGGTGCACAAGATGTGTATCTAACTGGTAATCCACAAATTACTTTTTTTAAAACAGTTTACAGAAGACATACAAATTTCTCTATTGAATCAATTAAACAAACATTTAATGGAACAGCCGACTTTGGAAATGAAGTTTCAACAACAATCCAACGAAATGCTGATCTAATTGGTAAAATTTACTTAGAAACAACATTGCCCGAAATTAATGTAAGTGAGGCAATTTCTACAACAGATAATACCACATACAAGGCATTTAGATGGCTAAATTGGATTGGTCATGTTATGTTAAAATCCGCAGAAATACGTATTGGTGGTCAAAAAATAGATAAACATTATGGTGAATGGCTTCATTTATGGAATGAATTATCACAAGATGAAGGGAAAAAAAGTGGTTATGCTGAATTACTTGGAAATGTTCCAAAACTAACACAAATACATAGTTCAAATACACGTTCATCAGAAAATAGCGGAAAAGATTGCAAAATTGAAGCATATGATTTGACTATTCCTTTGCAATTTTGGTTTTGCAGAAACCCTGGTATGTCATTGCCTCTTATTGCACTACAATATACAGATATAGTTTTGAATCTAGAATTTAGAACATTTGATGAATGTATATGGGCTACAACACAAACAACAACATCTACAAATCAATTTGTTACATCAACTGGTGTTAATTCAATTGGTTCAAAGTCATTATCTGCAACAAATATATATGTTGATTATATATATTTAGATACAGAAGAAAGAAGAAGATTTGCTCAAGTAGCACATGAATATTTAATTGAACAATTACAATTTACAGGAGAAGAAAATATTACAGCTGCAAGTAATTCAATTAAAATTAATTTCACTCATCCAGTAAAAGAATTGGTATGGGTTGTTCAGCCATCTAATTTTGTTCAAAAAGATTATTCTCAAAGTAGAGGCGGTAGACAATACTATAATTATACAGATTTATGGGATTATAGTGGCTTTACAGGAACACCAGATCCATATAGTGGACATGGAATGGTTGGTGGTAAAGGTTCTAATAATTTCTTATACACATTAAACAATGTCAATGTGAATGGAGAATTAAATACAAATAATGGATGGTCCAATTCTCTTGTATCAAGTGATTTAAATAAGTCAAATGCTGGATATAATGATATTAGTAATTACACTAAGTTGAATGA
>Ga0209634_1003224_pt1 | contig 11091 bp, 13 predicted proteins | sample LinPmetageLP40_FD_184043 | JGI IMG/M metagenome (GOLD analysis project Ga0209634, IMG submission 184043) | Marine viral communities from the Pacific Ocean - LP-40 (SPAdes) (version 2) | ecosystem: Environmental > Aquatic > Marine > Oceanic | place: Pacific Ocean | collected 2010-08-26 | reverse complement strand
TATTGAATCAATAGATACTTCAAACCCCATAATCCATGGTTTGCAAGGTGTAAAATACAATAGTTTAGGATTGTTAAATAAAGAATCTATTAAAATAGACCAAATAGATAAAAAAATCGATACAGATATACTGTATGATATAAACCACAACCTCATCCAATTCAAACAATTTGTAAAGGATGGTAACACAAAAACTAAATGATATCAATTACAATTGCAATATGTGCTTTAGCTTTCGCAGCATATGTTTATTTTTCACACGATAAAATAGCAGAAAGAAAAGCAGAATCTATGTTGGCAAAATGGAAAGTTAAAGAAGAAAAAGCTATCCGAGAAGATGCATATGCAAGATCACGAGCAGTAAGTTTTGGAAAAACAATTGAACATTATGTTCCTTTTATGAAAAATTTTCCAGTAGAACCTAAAGATGTACAATTTTTTGGAAAACCAATTGATTATATTGCATTTTCAAATAGAGGAAGTAAATCAAAATGTTCAGTACATTTTATTGAAGTAAAAAGTGGAAATTCAAACCTAAATGGACATCAGAAAAATATAAAAAAAGCTATTTTAGAAGGTAGAATACATTGGCATGAACACACAGTAGATGGAATTTGGGAACATGAAACGAGACAACAACATCTAAATAAGTAAATGGCGGAAATAGTAGAAAAAGAATTATGGGATCATTATTCAGAACTACCAAACCCCGCTTGGTATGAATATAAAAAAAATAACAATATGAAAAAACAAGCAGTATTATCATTATCAGGAGGAATGGATAGTAGTACAGTATTATTACACCTATTAGCAAATGATTATCAAGTAACAGCATTAAGTTTTGATTATGGTCAAAAACACAGTGTAGAGTTAAGAAGGGCACAACAATTGATTGATTATTTAAATAAGAAAGGGTATGAAGTAAAATATCAAAAAATTACTTTACAAGGATTAGTTGGTTTATTAGATTCAAATTTAGTTAAAGGTGGCGATGATGTTCCCGAAGGTCATTATGAAGAAGACAATATGAAAGATACTGTTGTACCTAACAGAAATAAGATATTTTCATCATTAATCCAAGCAGTAGCATTGTCTATTGCTCAAGTAAGAGGAGGTGAAGTAAAAATAGCAATGGGTATACATGCAGGTGATCATGCAATCTATCCTGATTGTAGACAAGAATTTAGAGACGCAGATTATAATGCTTTTACTGAAGGTAATTGGGATGCTGATAAAGTAACATATTATACACCTTATCTAGATGGTGATAAATTTGATATTTTAAAAGATGGTGAAAGATGTTGTCATGATTTAGGACTTGATTTTGATAATGTTTATTTAAGAACAAATACATCATACAAACCAGACGCAGAAGGAAGATCAGATTATAAATCAGCATCTTCTGTAGAAAGGATTGAAGCATTCCTAAAATTAGGAAGAAAAGACCCAGTAGAATATATTGATGGGTGGGAAATAGCTAAAAAACACGTAGAAAAATTACTAGCAGACCATGCGTAAAAGAATAAAAGATTATAATAAAATATTACCAGTATTAGAGGTATATCGTTGTGTTCAATCTGAAGGAAGTAGAATTGGAAGACCAACGATTGCAGTTAGAACAACTGGATGTACACATAGATGTTACTTTGGAGAAGGTGGTTGGTGTGATAGTTGGTATACTAGTATACACCCAGAAAAAGGTATTTTTACATTTAATGACATTATAAAAATATATGATGAAAATCCCCACGTTAGTGAAATGATGTTAACAGGGGGATCACCTACAATGCATCCTGCATTAATTAATGAAATAACACATTTTGCACATGAAAGAAATATTATTGTCACTATCGAAACTGAAGGATCTGCTTTTATTGAAACCGATTATCCTCTTAATCTTCTCTCTATTAGTCCTAAATTTTCTAACAGCGTTCCTGTTGAAGGAGCTGTTACGCCTGCTGGGAAGATTGTTGACCAGAAATTCATAGATACCCACAATAGAAAAAGATTAAATACAGAAGCAATTAGAAAAATGATAGAATTTCATTCTGATTATCATTATAAACCTGTATGGGATGGAACACCAAGAAATTTAAAAGAAATTGAAGAATATAGAGTTGAATTAGGTATACCTAAAAATAAAACATTTATTATGCCCGCAGGAGATAATAGAGAACAATTAATAAAAATGTATCCAATAGTATTTAATATGTGTGCTGAACATGGTTATAACATGACTGGTAGAGATCATATTATTGCTTTTGATCAGCAAAGAATGGTGTAATGACTTTAAAAGAAATTTATGCCATATTAAAGGAAATTGAGGATCAGGTTGAAAATGAATGTTGTGCTATAACTTTAGATCCTCTAGACATAAAAGATTTAATAATAAAATTAAGAAAAGCGATAAACGAATATGATAAAAAAAATATTAAGTAAAAAAGATTTAGATTTAGAAATATCAGGATTAAGTTATACTATAAATAATTACTGTAATCACCAAGGTGGGGGAATTATATTTGTGTGTGTAATGAAGGGTGGATTTATGTTTTTTAGTGATTTAATTAAAAATATAAAATACCCAATTGAAGTTGATTTTGTTAAATGTAGTTCATATGATGGTCAAGAACAAAAATCAATTGAAATGCATTATGATGTTGAAGCAAAAATAAAAGATAAAACAGTATTTTTAGTTGATGATATTTTAGACAGCGGAAACACAATGAGAGAGTTAAAAGACCACTATATGAACTTAGGAGCTAAACAAGTTGAAACAGTGTCAGCAGTTTACAAAGAAAACGTGGATTTCCCAGATCACTTTTTTATATACAAACAACCCCCAAATGTTAATCCATGGTATATAGGATATGGTATGGATGGGCCAAAAGGATATAGTAGAAATTTAGATACAATACATACATTATAAATGGAAAAAAATAAATTAAATTTAGAATGCGTACAACAAGGATTTGCTAATGGTGTTGCACCTGGCTTTCCCTTAAATGACGAACAAAAAACAGAAATGATTAATCGTGCTGCTAAAGCATATGGTAAATTTTTAGATGAATTAGGATGTGATTGGAAAAATGATCCTAACTCAGACAATACACCTCATCGTGTAGCTAAAGCTTACGTAAACGATTTATGGGCAGGTAGATACACAGCAATGTCTCCTATTACTTCATTCCCCTCTGATGGTTATGATGGAATTGTAATTGAAAGAAATATCCCATTAACTTCAATGTGTTCACATCACCACCAAACAATTGGAGGAGTAGTTCATGTTGGTTATATTACATCAGAAAAAGGAACAGTTGTAGGTTTAAGTAAATTAAATAGAGTTGTTGAACATTTTGGTAGAAGAGGTGCCATTCAAGAACAATTAACTTCTGCAATACACAATGCAGTGAATGTAATTTGTGAAGATAACATGGGTGTTATTATTACAATAGTTGCAACACATAATTGTGTAAGTTGTAGAGGTATTAAACATAAAGGAGCCGCAATGGTTACAACAAAAGCATCGGGTGTGTTTAGACACAACGGAAACGGAGCAAGACAAGAATTTTTTGACTCTTTAAAAATTAATAACGGAGGACATCAAATATAAATTAAAATTAAAATTAAAACAAAAATTATGGAAAATTCACTAGAATTAGTAAACGCAATCAAAGAACAAATATTATTGATTGAAGCAGAAATAGATAAAACAACAGCAGCAGCAAAAGGAAGATGTAGATCTGCAGCTAATAAAATTAAAAACTTATCTGCAGATTTTAAAAGAAATCACAAATAAGATGGCGTACTATATTGCAACAGTAAAAGTTCAAGATGAGAACGAAAGAGGTAGGGTTTCAAATACAAATGAAACATACTGTGTTGAAGCAGAATCAGTCACAGATGCAGAAGCTAAAGTGGTAAAAGAATTCGAAGGTTATCAAATGGATTATCAAGTAAAATCAGTAAAGGAAAGTAAAATTATTAAAATTTTAGAATAATGGGAAAACAGTTAACAATATTTAATACACAACATGACGAAAAACTAAGTCCAAAATATTGGAATGTACCTTTCGTAGATGAAGTACAAGAATTTAATGATACATTTGGTAAACCAAACAACTATAAACCAATAATTGGTGAAAAGAAAGAATGGCAGTTTGTTTATGATTTTATACAAGAAGAATTAGACGAATATAAAGAAGCTTGTGAAAAAGGAGATATAGTAGGAATATTAGATGCATTATGTGATATTACTTATGTTTCTTTAGGTAATGGAGCTTTATTACATGGTTTAAAAGGTAAAGTTTGGAATGCATACCAAGAGGTACAAGCTTCAAACATGTCTAAATCATGTGAAACTCAAGAAATAGCTGAACAAACAGTCATAGCAAGGACTGAAGAAAAAGGTCACCCATGTCATTGGGAACAGGTAGGAGATCGTTATGTAGTATATCGTTCAAGCGATAAAAAGGTAATGAAATCCATTAATTATTTTGCACCAAACTTAAAACAATTTTTTACAGATGAAGAACTTAGACAAACTACCGGATCCTAAACTCCACCAAATAATCAGCTTTGTTAAATCAGGTATAAGAATATTAGGATATATTTTTATACCTTTTAATATCGGTGTTGCTGTGACACTACTCATAGTATCAGAAGCAGTAGGAATTATTGAAGAGTTAGTATAATGATTATAATTCTATCAATAATTTTTATTATTTTAATTAGTTATTTTTTATTTTTAATAAAAAAAATTAATAAAAAAATTAGTATTCTTGAAGAAACCATTACTTATACAATTGAATTACAAGTAACTGAAAGTAAATTATATTTATTAGAGGAAATAAATAATAAATTAAAAGAAAATAAAAACTTACAAATTTCAGAATTCCAAAAAAATAATACAGAATCTAAAATCTATATAGATAAATTACATCAACAGTTAATGTCTAATGAATTTACAAAACTTAGATCAGATATAAGTAATGATTTAGATAATATAGTTAAAAGTGTAAAAAATGTTAAAATATTTTAATGAGTAAAAAATTTCAAATAAAACCTCCAATTTGGCCTAGAGAATTAACTTTTCAAGAATTTAGGGACTTAAATCCTCAAATAAATGAAAGTCAAATAATTCATCTATACAACCAATATTTAGGGAAATTTTTAGAAGAATTACAACAACAAAAAACACATTTTAAACAATCATTAAATAATCAATTAGTAATAGAACTTTCAAAATTTAATGATAAAAATATTGATCTTCTTAATCCTTTTTTAATAGGTTTTGCATCAACTGCAGGACCTGCAGGTAGAGGATTTAATTTTGATGGTAATGGTATAGGAAGTTTTGCTGTAGGAGTATTTTTAGATAATGCTAGACGACATCATTCTTTCCCTGTAGATAGTGGATTTCCCCGATTTACAGTAAGTAAGGATCATATTATCTAATATAAGTAAATATAATAAAAAACCACATGACAAAAGTAACAAGATCGGCTCTAAAACTATATTTTGAAACAGGAGATCAACCAACAGAATCAGAGTTTAAAGATGTATTTGATAGTACTTTAAATCTATCAGGAAGTAATGCATTAACAGGATCACTAATAATAAGTGGATCAACATCGGATAATACAGATAATTCATCTGTAATGCTTCATGTAATGGGGGATATAACAGCTTCAGGTAATATAAGTGCCTCAGGAACTATATTTGCAGATAATTTTTCATCTACAGGAGGAAATGCAAGCGGAATAGACTTTACAGATGATTTGAAATTAACAGGAAATTTAACAGCCTCAGGTAATATAAGTGCAAGTGGTGATGTATTTGCTGATAATTTAACATTAGAAGGTGCTTTAATCGTAGATAGTATAAGTGCAAGTGGAGATTTAGAAATAAGAAACATAACAGCATCAGGTGATATAAGTGCAAGTGGGGAATTACTTGTTGATAGCAATATAACAGCTACTGGTAATTTGCAAATAAATGGTAATTCAATTTTGGGTAATGCAAGTACTAATACAACAACAATTGAAGGAATCGTATCAGTTATTGGAGCAATTACATCCTCAGGTGATGTAAGTGGAAGTTTTACTTCAACAGGTTCATTTGGTAGATTATTATCACATACAATAGGAGGTTTAAGTCCAATATCTTTAACTGATGATACTCAAATAACTGGATCTTTAGTAGTAACAGAAAATATAACAGCTTCAGGAAATTTAAGCATAGTTGGAGATCTTGAAATAACAAATATAACAGCTTCAGGTGATATAAGTGCAAGTGGTAATATATCAGCAAATCAATTAAAGTTAGATAATTTTTTACATTTTGGAACACCTACAGGCAATAATGGATACATTTATGATGATGGTACTAATTTACAACTAGGATATAATGATACTGATGTAATTTCTGTACATGATACAGGAACTAGGGTTACAATCACCGGTGATTTAAAAACAACAAGTCACATAACAGCTTCAGGTAATATAAGTGCAAGTGGAACTTTAGACATAACGGGAAATGTTAATTTTGATGGTGATTTAGATGTAGATGGGACTACTAATTTAGATATAGTAGATATTGATGGTGCCGTAGATATGGCTTCAACTTTATTGGTAGGGAATACTATAAGTGCAAGTAATAATATAACTGGTCTTAATTTAATAGCTACAGGCTCAACAGCAGGAACAGGTTCATTCAATAGTGTAACAATAGGAAGTGACATGCCTCAAGTAGGCGGAACTTCAGTATACATTACGGGAAGTGTAGGAATAGGTAATCTAACTCCAACAACTACATTAAATGTGTCGGGTACTGTAAGTGCAAGTGGGGGATTTATTGGAAATGTAATAGGTACATCTACTGGTTTAACAGGAACACCTGACATTATAGTAGGTTCTTTAACAGCAACATCAATAACATCTTCAATTGTAACATCATCAATAGTACTTTCAGAAGGATCAAATATATTTGGTGATGCTTCAGATGACACTCATACATTTAATGGAGATATAACAGCCTCAGGTAATATAAGTGCTAGTTTAACAATTACTGCAAATGCATTTATTGGAAATATAACAGGTGATGTAACTGGAAATGCAGATACATCAACAGAAGCAACTAATATAACAGCTGCTGCAACAACTGATGACGCAGAATTTTTTGTTGGTGTTTTAGAAGGAGCTAGTGGAACTCAAGCAGTAGAAACAGTAGCTAAATTTAAATATAATCCAAATAGTGGAAAACTATCAAACACAGGAGCTATAAGTGCAAGTAACACAGTAACAGGCCTTAATATATCAGCCACAGGTTCATTAACAGGTACTGGTTCGTTTAATAGCATATCAGTAGGAAGTGATATGCCTCAAGTAGGTGGAACTTCAGTATACATTACTGGAAGTGTAGGAATTGGAAATTTAACTCCAACAACTGCATTGAATGTGTCAGGTGCTATAAGTGCAAGTGGAAATTTAGAAATAGCTTCCTTTACAACTACTAACTCTAATACAGTCAACACAATCATATCAGGGCTGAATGTAATAAAACAAATAAGCTCAAGCAATTTAATAACAGGTCTTAATATATCAGCCACAGGTTCATTAACTGGAACAGGTTCATTTAATAGCGTAGTAATAGGAGATGATATGCCTCAAGTAGGCGGAACTTCAGTATACATTACTGGAAGTGTAGGAATTGGAAATTTAACTCCAACTGAAGCTTTAAATGTGTCAGGTGCTATAAGTGCAAGTGGGAATATATTAGCAGGAAAATTTTTAGTTGATGGAGAGGTCACAGCAGATTATAATGGCACTTCTGTATTAATAGGTAATACATCTACTCCTTTAGTTTTAAGAGGATCATCAACTTTAATTAACCAAGCTGGAGGTCTATTTGTATCAGCAGGTCCCATAACTGCCTCAGGTAATATAAAAACAGGTGGAAATTTATTTTTATCAGCATCTTCAGGTCATGTAACAGCCTCAGGTAATATAAGTTCAAGTGAAAATATAACTGGTCTTAATTTAATAGCTACAGGTTCAACAGCAGGAACAGGTTCATTCAATAGTATAATAATAGGAAGTGACATGCCTCAAGTAGGCGGAACATCACTTTTCGTTACAGGAAGTGTAGGGATTGGAAATTTAACACCAACTGAAGCTTTAAATGTGTCAGGTGCTATAAGTGCAAGTGGGGATTTAACAGTTGCTGGTGCTTCTACTTTTAGCACAATAAATGCAACTGGTGACACAACAATAACAGGACAAATAAGTTCAAGCAATTTAATAACAGGTCTTAATTTAACAGCTACAGGTTCAACAGCAGGAACAGGTTCATTTAATAGCGTAGTAATAGGAGATGATATGCCTATAGTAGGCGGAATTTCTTTATACGTCACAGGAAGTATAGGAGTAGGTAATTTAACCCCTACAAACGCATTAACTGTGTCAGGTGCTATTAGTTCAAGTAAAGGTATAACAGCAGTAGGAACAGTAACTGCAGGAGCTATTACAACAACTGGTAATTCAAATTTAGGAAATACAGGTGATGATACACATACAATAACTGGAGCTACTCATGTTAAAGGGAATCTTACAGGTTCGGGGGGAATAAGTAGTAGTTTAGGAATATCAAAAGGTATAAGTGCTAACCATTATGTTACTGCCGCTTCATCAAAAGAACTAACAGGAAATGCTGCAGCTAACGGAGTTGCTGCGGGAGAAACTGGAACAATATTTTGTCTTGCAAGTGATGGAACAGCTGCTATTGTATTACCTGATATTGATACAGTAAAAATAGGTCATAGAATTGAACTTTTTGAAACAGCAGGGGGTGCAGCTAAAGTATTTCCAACTGTAGGACAACGGATATTCCCACTTTCAACTAATGCACCCGCAACAATACCAGCTAATACAGCAATGGTATTAGTAGCCTTTAATGAAAGTGGATGGCAAGGATATTTAACTACAGTAATTAGCTAATATTACAAAAAAGCTTGGTTATTAAATAAGTCTTTCGTATATTATACACATGTATAAGAACTGTTATGTAATTAAAAAACCTGACGTTTGGAACGTCTACGATGTCCATTTATGGACAGATGAAGGTTACACTGTAGAAGAATTTCAAAATTATGGTTATCAAGAATGTGATCAATATCATGCAACTCATTGGGGTTTAAAAGATGAACCATTAAAAAAAGTTTACAATTGGAATAGAGAAACCCAAGGTATGCATTATGCAGATCATACTAGAGGAAACATACACACAAAGTTTCTAATTGACAAGTATGGTACCAATGATGAAATCTCTACAACTCACAGAGAAGTATTTTTTGACATTGAGATTGAAATGGGGGGTGCATTAACACCTGAATATATTGTGTCAGCACCCAAACCTATTACATCAATTGCTTGGTGGGATAAACAAGCAGACCAATGGGCAATTGTTATATTAGACAAAACAGGTGAAATTAAAGCAGGCACACAAGACGGTAGAGAAATTATCCCTGTAAGTAGAGAAAATGATTTAATTGAAGTATTTTTAACTAGGTTAGAAGCTATAGCTCCTGACATTTTAGTAGGTTATAATAGCGATTATTTTGATATTCCTTACATTTACTATAGAATAAAAAATCGTTTAGGTGAACGTACAGCAAAACGTTTGTCACCAATTAGAATCGTTGAAGAACGCGATAAAAGGATGTATCCAGATCAACCAATTAGAATTGCAGGTGTAACATCACTTGACTATATGAGATTACATAAAAAATATTCGTTTCAACAAGAACCATCAATGAAACTTGATTCTTTAGGTGAAAAGTATGTTAACCAAGGAAAAATTGAATATGATGGATCATTAGACAGATTATTTGCTGAAGACAAACAAAAGTTTATAGATTATAATTTTGTAGATGTTTTAATCTTAAAAAAATTAGATGAAAAATTTAAATATTTAGATTTAACTAAAAATATATCACATAAGGGTAAATGTGTGTATGAAGAAGTTTATCAATCATCTAGAACACAAGATGGAGCTATATCAGCTTACTTATTAGGTGAAGAAATTATCCCACCAAATAAAGACCCTAATCCTATAATAAAAGAAGATGCAGAGGGAAATAAATTATCATATGCAGGTGGGTATTTATTCTGCCCCAAAACAGGTATTTATAACTACATGTTTGATGAAGATTTAACTTCACTATACCCCTCAATTATTATGTCTCTTAATATTGGTAGAGAAACATTAGTGGGACGACTTGTAACAACAGATGATAGAAATAATCGTTTAGCCCTTAATGATCTTAAAAAAATGGATCCTAAGGATGAATTTGAAGTTGAAAATTTACAACGAAGAAAAAAAATCATGACTATTGGGGCAATATTAAAATTAATAGAAGAAAATGATTTAGCAATCACCGCAAATGGTGTAATGTTTAGAACAGACAAACCATCTACATTATCTGTAGTACTAGCACAATGGTTTGATGAAAGAGTTGTGTATAAAAATGCAATGAAAAAAGCATATAAAGCAGGTAATAAAGAGGAGGGTGATTTAAATCATTTACGTCAATACACAATGAAAATTTTACTTAATTCATTGTATGGTGCTACTGCATTACCCACATTTAGATATGGTTCTGTATTATTAAGTGAGGGTATTACACTTACAGGACAAAGAATTATTCAGGATTCAGGTACATTCATAAACAAAACAGCTGAAAAAACATTAGAAACAGGTAAGGACGTTTATAAAATTAGAACCACACCTCTCCAACGATATGAAGAATGTAGTAGTGTTGTAGTGTATGAAGACACAGATTCATGTTATGTTAATGCTGAACCCTTATTACGTAAATTAAATCCAGATTTTGATGATTTAGATGAAACAGTTAAAGCAGATAAGCTTGAAGCAATGTCATTAGAGTATGAGAAAAAAATTAACGAATATTACAACCATCTTGCATTAGATGCATTCAATGTTCCGGTAGACAAACACAGATTAGAAATGAAAACGGAATGTACAATACGTTCCGCGTTCTTTTCAGGTAAACGTAGATATGCGCAGTATATCACA
>Ga0209634_1003222_pt1 | contig 11101 bp, 9 predicted proteins | sample LinPmetageLP40_FD_184043 | JGI IMG/M metagenome (GOLD analysis project Ga0209634, IMG submission 184043) | Marine viral communities from the Pacific Ocean - LP-40 (SPAdes) (version 2) | ecosystem: Environmental > Aquatic > Marine > Oceanic | place: Pacific Ocean | collected 2010-08-26 | reverse complement strand
TCACCAGAAAAGGTCGCTGGTCTCGCTAGTCAACTTGGTGTTTCAGAGGAACAAGCAAGAGGAATTTACGAAATGTCTATAGAAAATCCTGAAATTTTAAGATACATTTCAGCACAGAATAGAGGACAGTAAAGATGGCTATTAGAAATGTAAATGGGCGCAATGTTTATGTTATAATTCCAGACAGTCCTACTGCCGGAACCAAGACTACAACTGGTAAGAACTGGGCTACGCTTTACACCGACTTGCGTTGGCAGGTTTGGGAAGCAACACAGAAGAACGAAGCAACTATGCTTAAACTGGAACTAGCAAGTGCTGACCAGCGTAGAGATTATTATGATGATAAGATTAAAGTCCTACAAGACCAGCGTAAGCAGTTACAGAGCGCCGCACTAAAAGCCCAAGGAGGAAACACAGGTTCAGCAAATAGAGATGTTCTTGAAGCCGCTAAACTTTTGGAAAGATCTGCTCGCACTAGTGCTGCTAAAACTACTACAACCACTAAACAACTAAAAACTTTGACTGGTAAGCCAAGGATAGATCCTAAAACTGGTAAAGTTATGACCGAACAAATTATTAGAGAAACAACACCTAGTGGTGGTCGTAGCGCATTAGCCGAATCCATGGCTACAAGAATTCTAACAGAAGCAGAGGCAGGTGAGGCAACAGAAGCCGGCGAGCCAGCGCCTGTTGGTCCATCACTAGATTCACAGATTGAGAGCCTTGATAGAGAACTAGAATCTCTTCTAACACAGCGTCGTGGTGCTGGAACTGGTGTTGATTTTGATTTACAGGCAAGAACACGCAGATCCTTTGAGACAGATCAAGGTGTTATTGGTCAGGGCGGAACAGCCTTTGGTCTTGCTCCCCGTCGTCGTAGAACTAGGGCTCGTGTAGATCAGCCACTAGCACAGGATAGAATTGAACAATTTACTGCTGAAAGAGCAGAAGTTATTGATCGTGCTGTTAGTGATGCCCGAGAACAGAGAGGAGAAATTGGTAGGCTTCGTGGTCTTGCTGCTGAATTAGAAGCAATTGGTCTTGACGGTGAAGGTGGTGAAGCAGATATGCTTTATCGTGAGGCTGCTCAATTAGAAGCAACTTTACCAACACCAGAAGAAGCAGGTCGTGCCGCTGATGAGGCGATACTTAACCGCATTAGAGAATCACCAGAATTTACACCTCGTGGTGCTGGCGAACTATTACTAAAAGATAGATTCTCTCGTCAGCCTGCTCCACGCTATACGGTTTCTACTGGTGAGATGGAAGCAGTGGAAGTGCCTCCAAGCGCCGTAGAGCCCTCTGGTGGAATGGGAGATCTAGGAATAGAGCCCAAGTCCCCTGAAGAAATTAAAGCGCTTGAAGAGGCTGTGAGAGCCGCTGGTGTTAGTCAAGGACCAAAGCCGGTAGGCGAATTATCTGCCGCACCAGTCGCAGATCCGCGTGCCCCCATAACTGATAGATCATTACAGGCTGAACCTGTTCCTGCTGACCTTGGTGAAAGAACACCATCACCTCCCAGTCAGCCAATTGAACTTGATAAAGATCAAATTACCAATCCAAAAATTCTAGACAATCCTAATTTTATTCCTTCACAGAATCTATTAGCAGAAGCAATGGAATTCTACAAGGGAATGACTATTCAGAGAGGCGGAGATAAGCCACGCAAAATTAGACGCCCAGTCCAACACTTTGGTGGTGAGACCGAGATGGTCAAAGAATTCCTCAAAGAACAAATTAGAATAGCAACACCAGTAGGTGAAGAAGTAGACCAAGAAGAGGTTGAGGCTGTTGATAAACAACAGACTTCTACTACTAGACAAAGAAAAGATCAATATAGAATCGGCGTCGTCGTTGATGGCGCTAAACTAGCCAAGACACCAAAGAAACTTGAAAGATTAGCCAAGACTAATTCAGAAGTAGAAGATAGACCACAACACTTTGTTATTGTAGATAAACTAATGGCTACTAACAATGGTAAAAGTAATGCCTTTGACATGTCTTATGATGAGATTAGTAGGGCTTACAAAGATAATCCAGATCAAAGGAAGGAAGCACATTCCTATTTAGTCGCCAAGGACATCCTTGAAGGCGACATAACCGAACCAATGGCATAAAGGAATAATAAATAATGGCTTTCTCACCAGAACAAAAGGCACTGATTAAGAAGCGTGCCGAAGAACTAATAACATCAGGAACAGGTCAAGGTCAAGCAGCCCAACAGGCTGTTAATGAACTTTTTACCGCAGAAGAACTACAAAGCATTTATGCTCCTGTTGCTGCCCCAGAACCAATAGAACCAATAGTTGAGACAAGAACACCTGAAATTCAGGAGGTTGATGCTAAACTAGAACAAACAGAAACCAAGTTTCTTCGTGAAAGACGAAGACAATTAGAGGCAAGCGGTTTATCTGCCGAAGATGCTGACACACAAGCAACAGGAGAGATAGAAAGTTACAGAGAACCTGCTCCTCTTGGCTTTGGATCTGCGGAAGAGCGACGAGAAGAAACCGAAGGTTTGTTTAGGCTTGCTCCTCTACAAGATAAACCTATTGGTAAACAGCAAGGTCCATCAGGAATCAACTACACCAATATTGGTGAATTGTTTTCTACTGCTTATGGCGAAAGCAGAGAAGACGGCTTGGCTGATGCCGAGGCTTTCCGTCAGTTTATTGTAAAACCAAGACTAGCAAAACTAAAAGAAGAAGGTATAGTTGGACCAGAGGCTTCTAAACAGGCTCTTGAAGAGGGCTTTGCTGTTCTGCAAAACATTCAGGAAAGAATAGAAAATAAAGATTCCTACCTACAACCTGAAACGCTTGGCTCACAAGATCCACTTATTCGCACTTTCTCACGACAAGTTACATTAGGCGAAGGTGTCCCCGACCTTTCACCAGAACAAATTCAGTTCATAAATGCTAGGGAACAGCGTCGTGTTTCCCGTGCTATCGAATCAAAGAAGGGCGAGAAGACCACCGTTGTTGTTCTTGCTGACGGAACTGAATTACCAAAATCTGTTTATGAACAACAGGTAAGAATGTCTCCTGAACTTGGGGAGCCTGTAAGTGAGAAGCAGGTAGATAAGAGCGAAGGACAAATAAAACTAGAACTTGGTGAAGAAGCCAAAATTCCTTGGTATCTAGATCCAAAAAAGAAAGTAGAGGTTATTGCCGATCCCGAAACATTTACTGAACAAGGCATTCTTTCTTCTGAATCTCCTTATGGCACACAAAGAGAAACAGGAGCAAACTGGATGCTTCGCTCTGCTCTTGCTATTCCAAACACATTAGCCGCTGGTGTAATGAAGGTAGGTTATGACGTTGGACCGCTTTCAGAAGCCCGTGAAGAAGCCAGAAAAGCAAAAGGCTATGATAGTGCTATTCTATTAAACATAGCAGAAAACAGAGGCTTTATGGGCGAAGCAGAGGAGGCTGCTAGACTTTCAGGAATAGAAGAGGGCTCACCACTTTATTACACTACGATTGCTGGTGGTTTTGCCGGGGACATTCTTGATCCTTCTCTTGATGCTATTAAGGCTGTTGGTGTTGCTGGTAGATCTGGTGCTAATGCTTACAGGGGATTAGGTCGTGTTTATGAAGGATTATCTAGAACCGAAAAAGCAACAGAAGCCACCAAGATTGCGGCATCAATAGGTTACAGAGATTTTCTAGATTCTCACCTTGTTGGTAATCTTATTGGTAAGAAGTTTGACGCTGGCGATGTTCGTAGCATTCTTGCTAGAAATCTTACGGACGATTATGCCGCCACTATTGACGCTTCTAGACTAATAGATAACGCCATAGATGACCTTACACCACAACAGGTTACTGCTCATTTAGATAAGCAAGGTTATGGAAACACCAAGTTTGCTAAAAGATTTGCTTCTCAATCAACAGGCAAAGAATTGGCTGCTGATGTTCTTGACGAGATGAAGGCAATTTTTAAAGACGATGTGATTGTAGATCTAGAAAAAATAGGTCAAGGATTAGACGGGACATCGGGGACAATAAGGCAGAAAGATTTAGCAAGAGCCGTTGGTTCATTAGCAAAAGAAGACGAAACAATACAAGCCCTTTTACGAAACTTACCAACAGATAAAGCAAGACCAAGGTTTGAGCAGTTTGCGGACGAACTTATGTCCCAGCCAAGAACCGCTCGCCTTCTTACAAAAGCAGTAGCCTTTAACAAGGCTGCTACTGATGTTGTAAAAGCAACAAAAGACATAGATGCATTTGATAATCTAGTGTTTATTACGCAGAACACTTTGACCGGTAAGGGAGCAGCAAGGCAGATCTTACAGAAGGTAAAACAAAGTGAAATAGGAAAGATTGCTAATGATTTATCTGGAACAGAACCTACGCTTGTTGCTACTGCCGATCAAGCAATTAGAACACCGGGGCGAAATGTTCCTGCCTCTGTTTTAGCCACTAGAACAACTGATCCAGTAGTTCAGCCTGCTTTCAAAGTCACAGACGAACAGGCTAGTAGTTTAAATAAGGTTTCTAGCGAACTACGAACTTACAATAAGGTTTCAGAAGAAACAGATCTTCTTATTAGAACAAGACTTTCAAAAGGCATTATTACGAATAAAGATTTACGAATTCTTCTTGACGCCAATATAGATCTTGTTGCCGAAGGAATGGCTGCGGCAAAGGGATTGACTGGTGTTACGAGAGCAAGAGATTTAGCAAGATTGCCTGTTGGTGAAAACGTAGATCTTTTACAACCATTAGAATCCAGAACATTTGTTGGTCCTGTATTAAGAAGAATTAGAGAAAAACTACAAGGCTCAAAGTCTATTCGAACTAATCTATCAGTAGGGCAAAGGCAGTTGCTAAAAAGAGCACAGGCAGAAGCCGCTTCCTTGGATCAGAGACTAGTAAGAGATCTAAAAAGGGCTTTATCAGATGAAGATTTTAGAGCCCTTTATGGAATAGAAGAAGGCGCTACTAGAACAGAGATTTTATCACACCTTATTATTGGACCAAGAGAATCTGTTTCACCAGCAGGTTTTGGCAAACTTGCCGAACAATTTGGAGAAGTTGGTCTCCCAACATTAAAGGGAACAGAAGATATTGAGAACTTATTGTTTGACGCTGTAAATGATTTGTTTTATTCCAAAGAAACCAAAGAAAACATTTTTGATGTTCTTACAGGAACTAATGTAGAAAGGAACACAGGCGTTCTTACTGGTGAAGGTAGGGGCGAGATTACCGGTTTTGTAAGAGATGCGGCTGTAAGAATAGAACAAGATCCCTCCACTTATTTTGATGAATTACTAGGACTATCCAGAAAAGTAGATGATTTAATGGCAAGTGGGAACAAGGAACTTATTGCCTACAATACAGAAGACATTATTAGGGCAATAGATGAAGATGCTGGCTTGTCAGCAGAGACGCAAATCGCTTCTTATTACAGAGCCGAAGCCAACAGAATAGTTGAGGATCTTCTTGGTGATCTTGTAAATAAAGAAATTGGGAAGGGCGGTCTAGACGTAGATGCTTATTTTGACCAAGATTATCTATCAGGATTTAGAAGTGCCTTATCTGAATTTATTAATAAAACAGGCGGTCGCGAGCGGAACATTACTGAAATCTTTGGTTCTGATAGCATGTCAAGGTTAGTTCAAGATAGAATAGAGGTTATTCTTTCTGGTGGAGATCTGGATCTTACTGCTAGAAATCTAGCCAAAGTCCTAAATGATGGCGGTGCCAACATCAATACACAAGCCCCCGGTTTTATAGAGCAAGTAGCAACACAGACAGGTTTTGACGACATTATTCAGCCCGTTGCCGATGCTGCCGAAGACATAGCAAGAGGAATTATTAGAAGAAATGGTTTGATAAACACAGACATAGACATAATTAAAATTGATAAGTTGTTTGAAGAGATTAGAGATAATGAAAGTCTACCAGCACAACTAGAATTACTATTTGGTCGCGATGTTGCTTCTCAATTACAAGATGAATTTCTTACCGGTTACAAGAAATTAAGAGATGAACTTGTTAGTCTTTCTTCTAAAAGATACGAAGCACCATCAGGTGTTAGTGATAGAGCATCAAGAGCGCTCAAAACTGCTTATAACACTTATGTAGACGCCACCTACACTATTTTGCTAAACCTTCGTCCTCGTTTCCACGGTGCAAACCTTCTAACTGGAATGGACATAGCCTATGCTACAACTGGTCGTGTGGTAAATCCCCTAGATGTTTTGGAAGGTGCTAGAATTCTATCAGGTAAGAAGCCAAACAAAATAGCCTTTACTGATCCTGCTGGTAGGTCTTACACACAAAACGAATTACTTTCTATTCTACAAGATGTTACTGGTCGTTCTGTTTTTCGTCCAGATCTTCCGTCTGCCTCTTCTTCAAGACTACAAAATCTTCTAGAAGAGCCAACAAATAGAACCAAACTAAAAGAAAACTATGCGGCTTTTAAGGAACTACCACAATCAGAAGATTTGACTTTTCGCTATGCTATTCTAAAACAAGCACTTATGGAAGGTCGTTCTTTGGACGAAGCCATAGCCCTAGCCAGAACCTCTATGTTTGATTCATCGCAGATTACTGGTGCCGAGAGCACTATTAGAAACTTGGCTTTATTCTATGGTTTTGCTAGAAACAACCTAGTGAACACAATGAAGAATGTCACATCAGTTAAAGGCATTAAGCGACTTGGTAGAGCCAAACGTGTAAGAGATAATTTAACCAGTTTCTTTGTTGATGAGGAAACAGAAGAATATGCCCCGTCTTACACACAGAATCGTATTCTATTAGGAAAGATTGGCTTTGATGCCGAAAAGGGCAAGTCACAAGTTATTGCTGGACCTCCTCTTGCGTCTCTTGATGGTCTTTACGCACTAGCAGAATTTATTAAATTAGAACCTACTGGTGTTCTCGGTGGCGCTATTCGTCCAGAATACAAGGCTCTGTTTGGTGTAGAGGACCGCTTTGATAGAGAATTTAAGAAAGTTCCACCAGAACACGTCGCTATATTGAGAAGTATTCCCGGTGCTAATCCTGACGACATTTTAAATGTTCTAATGGCTGGAATGGGAGCAGAGCCCGTAATTGGTGTTCCCGGCACACCAGAAGAGGGCGCTGTTGATGGAATCATTTATTCCCTAAACACACCACGGCAAAGAAAAGCCTACAAAAGATTTTTTGACATCTTTGCTATGTCTGGTTTAACTACACTTGGTTCAGACATAGCAAGAACCGCTGGTGTAGGAAGCACACGAAACGTTGGTCTGCCCGGTCAGTTGGCTTTCTCCGTGGCAGCAGGAACACCTATGACTATGATGAGCCCAGAACGACAGGCTTATTATGATAGACTTTCTAGATTGAGGTCATTACAAACTGTTGTAAGAGCAACCGCTGATGATGAAATAAAGAGACTAGAAGCCGAAGCACCAGCCGAATCCAAACAAGAAGCAAAGGAAGTTAAGAAGGAAAGAGAAGAGGCAAAACTAGAAAAAATTGAGGAGCGACAGAGCGCCACATTTAGAAGCGAAGAAGAATTTGGTAGATACATTAGTTCTTTAAGAAGAAAGGTTAGATCAGGCGAAATTAGTGAAGCCACATTTGAAAGACTTATGGAAGAGGCAGAGGTAGAGGCAGAAAGAAGAGGCTTCTAACTTGACCTTTACTTTATTAATAGAGCACTATGCTCGGCATTTTACAAGAAGGAGAAGATTATGCCTAAAACCGGACATTTTTATCACGAGAGCCAAGTAGTTGCTGATAAAGCACTATCAGGAACAGCCTTTGCTGCCTCCTCAAACCACGAACACAACTTTTCATTGAGCCTACCACCGCCCACCGCAGGGCGTGTTTTCAGTTCTATGATTGAAGGCGTTGAGGTTCAACTTAAATCTATTGCTGGATCACCAGCCCCAACCAAAGTTATTATTCGTGCTTGCTACGATTCAGCAGGAAACCAATCATTCCTACCAGACACCGAGGCTACTATTGCCCTAGGCATTGGCGCTGCTAGTGAAGGCACCGTTGCTTATTCTTTTAAGATGCCTATCCGGCAGGCAGCAGGTCAGTCTGTTTTTCTTTTCTTTAAGATTGATGGTGGAACTTGCACCGTCTCTTCGTCAAGAATTACTTGGAGCGAATAAATTATGCCAGTTATTAATGTCTTTGATCCAAATACAGGAGGCGCTACTGGTGGTGGGAGCCCTGCTGCTGCAAGCGCAACACTTTTTAATGTCCCTTGGGGAGATCCAATCAACCTAACTGATGGCACTTGGACACTACTAGATCCAGATTCTTTGGTTAAGGCTGTTGCTTTCTCTGGTGGATTTAACACCGTTACATTTAACGCACTTGGTTCTGGTTCGCAAGATTACAACTGGACAAGTGGTTCCAACATACGATCTCCCAGATGGTATAAGAAAACATTGATTGATGGAACGCAGGCGACCACAGATGACATCATCAACGCCCTGTTCTACATGGAAGTAGATAATTCAGTAAGAGATTTTAGTAATGCCAATGTTAATGGAATCTGTGAAGATCCCACTAGCACAACCTTAAATGTTTTAAGAGGAACAGGTGCCACATACAATATGACCGCAACCGGAAGCAATGCGCCAATGGGCGTCTGGACCGTTAATGGTGCGGCAACAACTACAAGCGGCACAAACAATCGTGTTGTTACACAAAGCCAATGGGGCGGAAGACACACAGGTTCTACTTGTTTTACATTGTTAGACGCAAACGGCTTTCGTGTTCAGAACGGTTCTCGTAATGCCAGCACGCTCTTGTCAAACACAGCAGATGCCCACTGGATTGTTGGTGTCGGCACAAGAGGCAGTATTGCTATTAGCGATAGCGACCAAGTAAAGTTTAAGGCTTACCACAAAGCAATCAAGATGAACACAGGAGCAATCGTATGATTAAAGCAGATGACAGCCAGATTTGGGAAGGTGACCTTGACGAAGATACAGGCGTCACTGTTCCTATCTTTGTTTCGATTGACGAGGCTCTTGCCTTACTTGTAAGTTATGATCCCGAAGATAAGTATTCACCATCAGCGGCAGAAAGCAGAGAGATTGCTCGTGTTTTCCTTGATGCCCTGAAGGCATTCTTGGAAGATTAAAATGACTTTTGACTTTGCTGTTTTAGCACCACTAGTTTCAGGTCCAGCCGCCGCAGTCTTTGTCTGCCTACTTGTAATGTGGAAAGGTTATAAACTGATTGCCGAGGTTATGATTCCAGCACAACGTGACAACATTCAGGACATTTTAGAAGAGCACCGGAAAGATAGAAAAGTTTTTGTTGACGGTCTTGTCTTGATGGACAAGAGACTGAACGCAGTAGAAGGTGACATCTCACAAATTAAAAACATTATCATAAAGGAAAAAGATAAATGAGAAAAGTAAAACCAGAGGTTGGTGAGGATCTATTAAGACTTACGCCAAGACTAATAAAACTAATTATTAAGACCATCAAATATAGTAAAGGCGGACTTGATAAAGAAGAGCGTAGAGAACTTGGAGAAGACTTGCTTCTACTTGCCTATGAAATTCTTGGAGACATTGTAGACTAAATGCCTTATCCAGCAACCAAGCCCCGTAAGAAGGTCAAGAAGCCTTTAAAAAAGAAAAGAAGTGGCGTCATAGTCCCTAAAAAAACAAAGCCTCCTATGAAGCGTAAGAGCCCCTACGGAAGAAGAAAATGAGCCTGTATAGAAACATAAATAAAAGAAAGAAAGCGGGAACAAGTAGAAGTAAAAAGAAATCTACCATTGATCCAAAGACTTATCAGAAGATGAAGAAAAAGAAAGGTGGCTTCAAGCCCAAGAAGAAGAAGACTACCAAGAAGAGATAAAGAAAAAGCCCCCAGTTATGGGGGCTTACTTGTTAGGCTAGGATTTCTTCTATGTGCCGTCGCTCAACAAACCATTCAGTTCCAGTAAAATCTTCTACAACACAACACTTTGGAACTTCTGCCCAGTCTTTCTTTGCTACTTTTCTGGACTTATTTACTTTAAAGACTTGTTGTATGTCTTCCTTATCTCCGTGCTCTGTTCCTGAATAGAGCCAGAATTCACCACTAGCATCTCTATCTCTTATTTCTAGTTTTTCTTCTAACCAAACTTCCTTCTCTGATTCACTTCCGCTTCTCCAAATCGAAGCCTTATTCTTTAGGCTGATAAAGTTTCCTACTTTTACATTCATCTTTAATCCTCGCTTATTTTGTTTGAGATTTCTTGTGGGCTGTTTCCCTCCCACACATACTAAATAGCCTGCCAGAACTGCTACGGCAACAAAAAGACTAAAATAAATAAAAAAGAAAGAGCCCCCTGACGCGGAGGATTGGTGCGTCAGGGGGCAAGCAGGAGACACTTGGTCTTATTCAGGTGCCATTAGTAAATAGTCAGAAATCTCCAAAACGAACTATTTAATTGCATCTTCTACTGCTATTTCATCTTTACATCTTACTTCATAAAGATCTTGTGGTTTGATAGAACCTTTAAGATTCTCAACAATCTCTACCATCTCATCTATCTTAACAGAGATTGTCTCTAGTGTAAATAGAATCTTATTATAATCTGACATCATTTTGCTCCGTTGAAAGTCATGCACCAGCCATCCATTACTTGCTGGGGATTGTGGTTAGGAGGAAGGTTGTTTGGATCCCAGTAAAAGAAAGCCAACCAACCACTATCATCCTTGTTACCATTTCTAGCACGGGAGAGACGCCCTGTGTAGTTTTCTAAATAATTAATTACTTCGTTAGCATCATACATAAACCAAAGGTTTCTGGATTCATCTTTAAAAAAGATGTAGTCACAGCCTCCCATCTTCCACCAATGCGGTCTCTTGGTCTTTGCGTCATCAGCCCACTGCTCTACTACGCCAGTAGGATAACCACCAGCAAGGTCTTTGACCTCGACCGCCTTTGTAAATTTGATGTCTTGCTTCTGGTAAGTTAATGCTAGATCAAATCCAAACTTGGTCCAATCTACCTTATCAGCACTGATAAAACCGGGCATTCTTTTCTTAAAGATTCCACGAAGTTCCTGTTCAGCCTTGTCGCCTAGTGCCATACTGTCGTTAAAATTGTTTTGGTTTCTTGCGTTCATTGTT
>Ga0209634_1003219_pt1 | contig 11105 bp, 16 predicted proteins | sample LinPmetageLP40_FD_184043 | JGI IMG/M metagenome (GOLD analysis project Ga0209634, IMG submission 184043) | Marine viral communities from the Pacific Ocean - LP-40 (SPAdes) (version 2) | ecosystem: Environmental > Aquatic > Marine > Oceanic | place: Pacific Ocean | collected 2010-08-26 | reverse complement strand
TCTAATTGTTTTAATATTTAATATAATAGAAAACATATAGTGTAAATTATTAAAACAATTAGATTATTAAGATAAATAGAGAGCCAAATGAGATGGTAATACTACATTATTGAACTAAAAACTAATAATAAAAAATTTAATGACAATGATTAAAAATTTAGATTTATCTATAGATGAAAGACCTCATTCAGAACTAGGTGTAGATACAATATATTACGATTTGTATAAATTCAGACAGATCTAAGGGTGATCTAATATTTATAGATGCTAATAAAATATATAAAGAACAAATAAACTATGATAATGCGTTTAATGTTCAAATCTGTTAAAAAAAACTATTATCATTATTTAATGGCAACCGATTTAAATAATATAAATGAATTAACTAAATCAGGTGTTACTATTCTAAAAAAATGTTATAATAAATATGAAATAAGATATATGGCAGATATCGCATTGAAAATACACACCCAAACAAATACATTATTGAATTCATCGATTATTCCAAAATGTAATTATAATTATATTCGTTTATACGATAAAGAATACCGTAAAACAAAACCATGTTATCACATAAATGATAAATTAATACTAGAAATAGAAAAAGGACGCCTAGATATAGAAATTGATAATATATTTCCAGAAATTCAACCTATTAAATCAATTATTAACTCGTTTTTCACAAAAGATTATGTACACACTTGGGGCATTTTAACATCAGATTCAAAATCTGTTGTTGGTCCATGGCATCGCGATGTAGTAAATATATGTGGGGAATCATCATCAAATGGTACGTATGATGATAGTAATATGGTTCATAATTTTGATCCCTTTTATTTTACAGTGTTAATACCATTAGTAGAATTAAACAAAAATAATGGTTCACCCGAATTTATATTAGAAAGTCATAAAAGCACTTATAACGAATCAATCGGAAAAAAACATATTCAATATGACACAGAATTAGGAGATGTTATTATATTTGATGGGCGTATTTTTCATAGAGGATGTGCAAATAATTCCACACAATCACGACAAATACTATACATCATTTATTATAGAAAATGGTATAAAGAATAATAAACAATATTTAAAATTGAATTAATTATATTTATTTTATTATACAATAACTATATGAATACTTATGTATGTGATAAAAAGATAAAGGTTACTAATAACAAACGTAAGTTCAATGTCATCAATGAAAAATCTAAAGGAAAAACAATTACTGGTCTTGAAAGAAACGAAAAACAGGAAAAATATTATACAAAAAAAAACATAGTAGATAGCTGTTTAGAATTATTCAAAAAGCATATCAAAATTCTTCCCAATGATTTATGTATTGAACCAAGTGCTGGAAATGGGGCATTTATTGATGGTATAAAATTACTATTTAATCATTATATATTTTATGATTTAGAACCAGAACATAAAGATATAATTGAAAAAAATTATTTAACAGTCGATTCGACAGAAATCAAAAATAAATACAATAAAATTCATAATTTAGGAAATCCACCATTTGGAAGACAATCATCACTTGCTATAAAATTTATAAAAAAATCAGCATCATATTGTGATAGTATTGCCTTTATATTACCTAAAAGTTTCAAAAAAAATAGTCTTAAAAAACATTTTCCATTACATTTTCATCTTGTATGCGAATATGATTTACCTATAGATGGATTTACTATTGATGGTAAAATACATAAAGTTCCATGCGTTTTTCAAATATGGGTAAAAAGAGATAGTGAAAGAAAAATAGAAACAACAAAAAAAGAAAATAATTTTAAATTCATTAATAAAGAAATTATTAATATAGATGATAATATTGATAAAACAATAAAAATATTATACATGAACGACCAAAATAACAAAAATCGAAAAAATTACAAATTTAGTATTTGGCAATCTAAATTTATTAACACTAACAAAACAAAAAGAGAAACTATAGTAAAAAAACTAAAAAATAATATAAAAAAGGAATTAACTAATAATATTCATGACACCACCGCATCCAATATTTCATTAACAAATTTCACAAAATTAGCATCCGAGTTTAACCAATTAATGAACAATGAAACAAAAAACAAAGATAAAATTGTAAAACTAATTGATACAGTATATATACAAAATGAATCTAAAAATTTAGTAGTTATAAATAAAATACAAAGTAGCAAATTGTATGAAAGATTCGATGATTATGGAGATAACAAACCAGATATATCATTTATACGCGTTGGTGGAAATAGTGGTTTAATCGATTACACGATAGAAAATAAATCATTTCAATCACATTATTTTATTAAATTTAATGTTCAATTAACCGATGAATTAAAAGAAACATTATCCAATATTCATTTTAATAGAAAAGATGATACATGTGGTCCAAAATCAATATCTAAACAAGAATTAATTGAAGAATTTAATAAGATTATTTAATTTTCTTCTTTCTTTCTCTCTTACTACTTTCAATTTCAGACACAATATATTTTTCTCTAATCAAATTTGGTGTATCTTTTGGTGATTTATATATTATAAATTTATTTAGAGTTTGTTCAAAATTTGGTATAGAACATTGAACCCTAGTTTGACTACTATCAACCTTTGGATTAATTTGAATTATGTTATTATATTTTTGTTTTATTTTTTTTTTTTCAACTAAATAATCAAATATTTTTTTTGCTTCATCACCTTTAATATGTGTTGGTATAGATTTCACATTTTCAACATATTTTTCAATAATATTTTTAGGCAGATTACCAAATAAATAATCATGACATTCTGTATTATAGTTAATTTCATAAATGGTTTGTATAATTTTATACTCATCACATTGCTTATATTTTATAACTATGATTGTATTTTGTTTACTAAAATCATAACTATAAAATCTTAATATATCTGCACAACAAATAGTATTTGATCCAGTTGTTTTTATAGAAATATTTTCATTTGAATTTAAAGTATTTTTATAATATGGAATATCATGAATTTTTGTATCATTGGATTGTGTTGGTAACATAAATACATTTTTTCTAATGTCATTTTCAAACGTAAATCCATGCTTTTGTGATTGATTAGATTTGAAATTACAAATACACGTTTCATTTTTGTATATTTTTGCTCTACAACATAACAATACAAAATTACGTTTCATATATAAAATAAAATTTTATATTCTTTAAATCAATTTTATGAGTTATTTAACCTTTTCTAGAACCATTTTTTCTAATGTTTTTTCTTTTATAGATTGTAGATGACGAACGCCTTTATTTGTATAAGTCCCATACAAATCTTTAGTTCGTTTTGCTTTATTACTTTTTTTTGCGCGTTGTCCTGGATTGTTTGATTTAGGCATCTTTATATACAATAACTCAGATTATTTTAAATCAATTTTATTCAAGTTTAGAGCAACAATTCTTACAAACACATGCGTGGCTACATTGTTTAAAATATAATTCAACATTATTTTCTAAGCATACACAACATTTTTCACTATTTCCTTTTAATATAAGTAGATCATCCATTTTATTAATTGTTCTACATAATGGACATTCTATTTCTCTCTTATTAATATAATGTTTAAATTTAAGAGTCATATTTTCACATCCACCTAGAAATAAATTCAATACATCTCTATCATCAGCACTAGGCCCATATTGACCCCAACAATCTGGATGCATAAATAATCCAGATACAAATAACATATGGTTAGAATCGTAGTCACATTTAATAAAAATCTTACATCCCATAGCAAATGGTTCAGTTTCAACGTAAGCGCCATTTACACACATATCATTTAATACTAAATGTTTCAATATAGTATTGTAATCATAATCTTTTATTATAGGATATCGTCTATTTAGTTCTTCTATAGACTGTATAATACAATCTTTTGAACCATGATTTCTATAACATTTTTTACAATTATGTGATTTAGAATTATGGGTTTCTTTTGATTCACAACCATCAATTTGACAATGATCTGATGAGTCTAATGTTTCATGCCAATATTGTTTTAATTCATCTATTTTAGTTTGATTTCCACATTCAATTTGACCATGTCCATATTGTTTACATGTACCACATAGATGCCCCTTTGTGGTATGTGCATACGGAAATCTACAATGTTTTACTTTACAACTCATTGGAAATTATATTAAATAATAATATATATTGTAAATCAATTTTATAAATTCATTCACGCAACTTAAGAAGTCTAATACTTAAATTATCATCTATAAGTTTAACTAAAGTTTCCTTTATAATTTTAAATTTTCTTAATATAGATACATTGATATTACTTTCATAATATGGGACTTCTAGCATTATTTTTAATATAGTTTTTGTTGTTTTGTCATTTATATCATTTTTTTCGAATTGACATAAATGTGTTAATAAAATATGTGGTTTCATTTTGTTTTTCTCTATAACATTTTTAAAAATTTTAACAAAATTACTATTAATGTCTATTTGTTTAGATTGAGTTAACATAATATTATAATACAATTATTATTTAAGTTGATATATATAAAATACTATAATGGATTTGTTATTATACAGTTATATTATAACTCATGGGTATTTTGATATATTGTATTTTGATACTATAGTTTTTGATACCATATGTTATATATTTATAATATTTAATATCGTTCTATTATACAATATTTTCCCTAGTTATACCATATTTGCTACACTATTTATGTCTATTATTCATTTTTCAACTGATTTTTCAATATTATTAAATAATAGTAACTATATTTATGCTTTATTTTTAGGATTATTGTATACAAAAAAACAAATGATACATTGGTTATATATATTAAATTATACACAACTGCCATTAGAACATCTACAAAATATTATCACCTCTATACGATATATATGTATGATAAATAGTATATTATTTTTTGCCAACAACACACTACTATCAAGCCTTAATTACATCATAATAATGTTAATGACTCAACTAGTAAATCCATTAAATACTATAATATTATATTTAGCATTAATTCATACCCCATTATCGATTTCACGCTTTCCATATACAAAAACAAAATATATATTTAGCATATACTTAATATTAATGTATTTTCATATTTTAGTATTAATATTTAAAATAGATATGATAAAAAAAAATATTCCTATTATAATTGGAATCCTTAATACTCATATACTATTTCATTTAATAATATAATATTTTAAATTAAAATATATATGTAAATTATATATGCGTAAAAAAATTAAATATAGATCAAATAAAAAATTAAGTAAAATCAAAAAAAAAATGTCTGGTGGTGCGGGGGGAGGGAGGGAAAGCACCAAAAACATGATATCTAAGTACCATAATTTATTATGGAAAATGAAGTATCCCAAATTGACTCTGGTGAAAGCAATAACGAAAGAGTTAAAAAAAAAAGTTACAACGTCGGCTAGCAGCAACGAAGAGGAAGAGGAAATGGTTAACTGCTATAAGAAAAAGCCTGCCATCATACATTCCAAAGATGGAAACATCACACACACAGTCCAAAGAGACTGGAAACAATCCGGGATAAATTTAAAAGTTTATGACACCGAAAAAACCAACAGGTTGAGGAAATACCAAGATCCACACTGCGAGATAGTCCCTTCACTAATGAGGAGGAAAAAGGTCTGGGGAGGAGAGAGTGATCATGACCCGGATGGCGAATACGGGGGAGAGTGGATGGAAGACGAGGTGGAGGATGACATTGTTGGAACAGAATCAACCGGGGCAAGGGATACAGCGAGAAAGTACCCGAATTACATTCAAGAATTCTATAATTATAAGCCAAACTCTACAGTCTCGAAGTTGGTCAACAACAACAAAGTGTTAACTTTCAGAACCCATACTCTTGGGAAGATACAGTTAGACTGGAACGAGACACACGTCCACAAGGGCTGGAATGCCGATGTTGATATCAGTGTTAAAAAAGGCGACATTGTAGAAATTTTGAGAAGATCCAAAGATAAAAGATGGCGGGAAGCTTGGACGGAAATGTGGGAAAAAATACCATTTGATAAGGGCCTTTGGAGGGGGTGGTTCCACGTAAGGAAGGTTGGTGGCGATGGCGATGTCGGTCTCGTGCCGTGTACGTGGGTTAACCCAATCCTTTAATTTAGTATAACTAGTTTATTTATATCACTATTTTTACTATTAGCGTTACAACTGAATTGGATAAGTTGTCTTTGTAGGAATTTTTGAATATAAGTTAGTGAGAATGACGATATCCGGAAGAAATTAAACGAATTCCTTTATATATAAATTGGTACGTTTGAATATGATGTATCGCATCTATATTAAAGAAACCTTTCATCATTAATACATCCTAACTAATAAAGATAATTATGTATTAATAATACTGTTTAAGAGTTGTATATGGATATTCTTTTTCTAAAAATGTTTCTAAAGCCATTAATTTGTAAACATATGACTCATTTACAAAGGTTACCATATCTCCAATACTGAAAAAAAGCTGTAATCTTAATGTACCTCCTAATAAAGCATTGGTTCGCCTAATTTTTAAATATATTTACTTCTATTTAATTTCCAATCTACATGTATTTTAGTTTCAACTAAATCATTGTCATTTAAAGTATTGTAATATAATCGTCCAAATTGTCTTGGAAAGAAATAGCCTGGATTGTTGTCAACCTTATCATAACTAGTATTAAATTTACAATATGCTCTTTGTTGATTATCAATAAAATCAATAATATTATAATTATATTGATTATTGTATTTTTCTTGATTTACATAAAAGTTGTATATTATCTTTCTAATTGGTAGTTTTTGTAGATCTTCATATACCTTTACTTTAGTTGAGTTGAGCAAGATAGATACTATTGGATGTTTAAGTCCATGAAATTCATATAAAATTTTAACAATAAGTTCATCTGGTAGTCCACCAATATATCTTAACACATTCCAATACAATGATACTGTATTCATTTTTAAACAAAAAATATAAATATCTTAAGTTCAATTTTACAATTATCTACATTCTGTTTCTAAACTTCAATCTCCAAAAATACTTTTAATTTTTGATTATTTTTTGTTTTGTTTTTAATTTCCAATCAATATTCAATTTAGTTTCAACAGCACATTCATCTGTTTTTGTACTATAATACAATCTTCCAAATTGTCTTGGAAAGAAATATCCTGGTTCTGTATAATGAAAATATGATGTACATTCACGGAAATAAAAGGATTGTTTGTTATTCATGTAATTAATAATATCAAGACCAAACAAATTTCTATATTTTTCTTTATTCAAATAAAATTTATATATGGATTTACTAAATGGTAGTTTTTGTAGATCTTCATATACCTTTACTTTAGTTGAGTTGAGCAAGATAGATACTATTGGATGTTTAAGTCCATGAAATTCATATAAAATTTTAACAATAAGTTCATCTGGTAGACCACCAATATATCTTAACACATTCCAACACAATGATACTGTATTCATTTTTGAGTTACAAACAAAATATATAATAAATAAAAATCAATTTTATGATACATTTACATTAGATACAATATTTTATTCTATTTTTTTAGTTTCGTTTATAATCACTATTTCAGTTTCTTTTTCTATTTTATCTTTTATATTGGTTTTAGTATCTTCAAAATTATCTTGAAAATTAATGTATTTATTATTTCGCTCATTTATATTACCATAAGTAGTATCTATCATCATATATCCTTTATCTACTAAATCCTTTACAACACTCTTTTTTTTTCGCAATTCCCATATTGAATCATTCCAGACTAAAGCATATGGTTCCTTTTTATTTGTTATTTTAACATTGTGATTTTCTGGATGTGCAGAATCAAAATGTAGCATTTTTATTAATTCCTGAACACTATCATACGGTCTGTTCAACAACTTCTTTATTTTTTTAACTGTCAAATAATCAGTATTTTCTTTTCCATAGTTATTAACAACTATAATATTATTTGTATTATTTGTCACATTTCCAACTTTATCTATTAATTTCCCAATTTCTTTTTCTAAATTCTTTTTTTCTTTTTCTAATTGTTTAATTTTATTCGTCATTATAGAACTATTTTGTTTACAATAATGAAGTTCATGGCGCCTTTTATTTGGTTTTGTTTTGAATATTAGGTGGCAAAAATCACAGATATACTCTAATTTATTTGTGCTCATTTTGTGCTCATTTGTGCTCATTTTGTGCTCATTTGTGCTCATTTTGTGCTCATTTGTGCTCATTACCATAGGTGATAAGGAAATATTAAGATTTCCTAAATGTTTCTTCGTTTTAAGGTGTCTATTATAATCTCCTTTTAATTTAGAAGAAAAGTTACAATATTCGCAAATATATAACACCATTATATTATAATAATATACTATTTTTTTTTCTTTAATATATTTTTCATGTTTTTTTCATGTTTTTTTCATGTTTTTTTCATGTTTTTTCATGTTTTTTTCATGTTTTTTCATGTTTTTTTCATGTTTTTTCATGTTTTTTTTTTTATTAAAAAACATGATTTTTTTTCTTATATATTATGGTATTAAACTATATATTATAAATTAAAAATATAAGGAAATAAATAAATATACTTTTTAAATGAGCACAAAAAAAATTTAGTGAGGGGGGGGGGGAGCCAAAAAAAAAGTTTGAAAAAATGAAAAAATTTATTTGATTATTATCAATAAGTTGGATTCGCATTTAGTATACCAAATTCAATCCATAAAATGTTTAATAAACAATATGGAGGGTGTGAAACACCAGTTCAAAAGAAGTGATCCGAATGTATTTTGAAAATTAGTAGTGAAAGATTATATTGATGGTTTAGAACCAACGACAGATAATATAAAATATATTAAAATATGGTGGTATTCGTGATATCAAACGGCTAATATTATAAAGAGGACATGATTTTTATAATATAGATTTTGTACTTTAACACTTGAATATAAATTCAAAAGTTTGCAATTACATTTTTCCAGATATTGAAGATGGACCCACACAATTTACTAATGATGTTATTTGACACATATTTTTACTTTTATTAGAATAAATACATTTATTATAATTATCACTAAAACAATTATCTGATATTTTAGATAGTCCAATAGTATTGAAATGTTTCATATTAGAATATTTATAATTTCCATCAATATAATTACGATATGTCATGTAAAAATTATGCGAATTTGGTAGTGTAAAATATTCATTATATTTTAAATTTAAAACGTAAGAAAGCAAAATAATGAATAATAATATAGAATATAACATCTATAATATAGAAATATAAATAATTAATGGCAATTTTACCATAAAGTTCTGTACTGGGTTCGAACCAGTGACCTTTTGCGTGTAAAGCAAACGTGATAACCACTACACTAACAGAACAAATGCGATTATAACAGGATTCGAACCTGCGCGGGCAGAGCCCAATGGATTAGCAGTCCATCGCCTTAACCACTCGGCCATATAATCTTCGACATCGACAGGATTTGAACCTGCGCGGGCAAAGCCCAATAGATTTCAAGTCTATCTCCTTAACCACTCGGACACGATGTCTACTACTATAGTAAATATACTTATTTTTAAGTCATTTTATTTATTGATATTTAGTGATAATATTATCATTGAATAATATTATCAAATTGATTTAAAAATATATGTGTTTATGTAGTTAAATGAGTTATATACACGATACATCTGAACCATATGAAATTATAGGCAAGTCTATTCCATTAGATGCGATGTTAATATTAATATTAATTCTTATTATTTTTGTTCTATAAATTAGATTTATCAATCGCATTTTTCAATATTTTGTTCATTGGAGTATCTGGTTTCCAATGACACCAAGTATCATAATAATTGTGAAATTTTTTGACAAATTCGACATCTTTTTCTAAAATATCTGTTTCTAATACTCTTGAAAAAGGTTCAATGTCACAATCATCTACAATACATTCATCTTCAAAAAAATGTTCTTCTTCTTCATCATCAGAATCCCAATTAGAATAATCATCCATTGCTTGCTGTATATCATCATGTAATGATTTTCGGTTTATAAATTCAAATACTTCATATCTTAATCCATGTACAATATCATCTTTGGTGATACCAGATCGGTTACATATTTTTATATATTTTGAGGCATTTTTTATAGCATTTCCAATAAATAATGATAATAATATCTCTATATTTTTAAGATCGATGTCTAATGGTTTTTCAGAAACAGTGTTGTCAAATCCAGATTTCATAAAACTATAATCACTCATTAATTATTATATTTATAATATTTTATTTATATATGATTATATTATTTATATTAGTTTTAAGTTTATTATTGATTTACTATATTTATACAAAAGATGAAGTCATTATTGAACGTTCCATAAAATTTACACATTCTAAACCCTACAATAATAACCGAATTACTTATGCTTATACAAATAATCTAGATAATGATATAACTGCCAAAAATATTTTTAAAAAACATAAGGTTGATGATAAATTGATCTATTTTTACAATAATATGTTTAAAACAATTAATAAAACCGAAATAATTTATGGTATTGATAAAAATACAAATGTTTCAAAAATATATGTTACAAACGAATTAAATAGTGTAATATATGGTGTGGAAAAACGTAATGATAAATATTCAATGCGATATTATAATGCTGATGAATATTTTAAAAAATCCGAATTAGATACTTTTATAGGGATTGATAAATCATCATTATTTTACACTTTATTTAATATAAAAAACGAAACATTAGTCTATAAAAAATATGATAAAAGCCATAATTACATATTGAATTCTTATCATTTTTGTATAGATTCATATAAAATAAACGATTACAAATCCCAAATAAAATCATTATTAACGAATTATAACTGTAATATTGAAACTATAGATAAATGGCTAAATACATACAAAAACCATTACATATATTGGATAGGGATTACTAAAAAAGATGCCTTAGAAGTTACAATATATTATCGAAAAGAAAAAGAAACCTAAACTATACTGAGGTGGTTTCATTCGGAATCATTACAGATTCTGTATTAGTTAATATGGAATCACTTGA
>Ga0209634_1003218_pt1 | contig 11106 bp, 13 predicted proteins | sample LinPmetageLP40_FD_184043 | JGI IMG/M metagenome (GOLD analysis project Ga0209634, IMG submission 184043) | Marine viral communities from the Pacific Ocean - LP-40 (SPAdes) (version 2) | ecosystem: Environmental > Aquatic > Marine > Oceanic | place: Pacific Ocean | collected 2010-08-26 | reverse complement strand
AAAAAGACTTCAGGAGCTAATGTTGGATTTACACCAGCTAAAACTACTAGAGGTGATGGAAAATTACACGAAGGTGTAAAGAGATTCCAAAAGTTAGCTAACATTATTAAGTAAAAAATATGACTCTTGATGAGTTATTATTAGAATGGTCTTATAGGTCAGAAAAGGGGTATCCGTCATTGGATAGCCCTTCTGATGTTTCTCTTTTAAAAACTATATTAGAACAATTAGATTTACCTGTTTATGAAATTATTTCTAATTTAGAAGAGGTAAGTATGAAACCGAGTGCATTAAAGGGAATAACAAGTCAGGGTCCTTTTAAAGGAGAAAGAAGAATAGATATCTTAATTAGAAAGATTGAAAATAATGAAGAATTAGAATTAGACGCTGGTGGTGTCATTACAGTTATAAACAAAGATGAAGTTATTGATATTTTAAAAAGTGGCAATATTCCAAGACTTGGTATACCTTTAGAGGGTACAAAAGGAGAAAAAACAACTACAAGTAAATTAAAAAAGACTCTAGAATTTGGTACATCTAAAGCAGCAGCAGGAACTACTGACGAAAGAGATCCCGTAGTTGACACTGATGTAAAAGAAGAATTAGTTATTGTAATGTGTAATATCTTAAAAGAAGGAGGAAATTTAATGCCTTTTGATAAAGAGCCTTATGCTAATAATTTTAAAATTATAAGTAATTCAACAACTAAATGGCAAGACACTACTGACATTGGAAAGAAAAAAATAGAAGAATTATTTAAATTAGTAGGAGGTAGTACAAATCCCTTAGCTAAATTAAGAGCTGTTTTAAATAATCCCTATTCTATAGCTGTAGAAATAGTAAAAGCTTATCCGGATGCTCGATTTAATAGAGGAGAAACATTTGAAAAAATAAGAACAGAATGTTCAAGAATAACGGGATTAGATAAAGATAAATGGAATCCTGGGGACATTTATATAGTAAATTCTCAGCCCACATTACCCACAGATACAAATTCAATTGTACCTTGGAATGAATTATTTGTAAATAGTTGGGGGGATACGGATGCTCCTTTAGTTTCAGTTTCATTGAAAGAAGAAAAATACCAACCAGGTAGAGCAAAATCATATTTAAAGAAATTTGGTGATAAATCTCAATTTAATTTACCTAAAGCAACTTTAAAAGCTATGTCTGATGAAGAATTAAAAAGTGGTATAGAGAAAAATAGAGGTGAAGTTATAAAACATATAGAAAAAACAGAAGGATTAAAATTTGATAAAAAGGGGAATGGTTGGAATGGTTTTCCCAATACAAGAACAAGATTAGAAGCAAAATTTGGTTGTTATAGAATATTAGATTTTTTGCTTAATGATCAAAATGATTCTTCAATATTAGGTTTATTTGCTTTTGGTTTATCTATTGATAGAGATGAAAGAGCTAATCCTACATTTTTTAAATTAGTAGGGGGAAATAAAGGTACATTAACTAAAAAAGTAAAATACCCAGCAGGTGTTAATTCGGATATGGATGAAAGTACACCTATAGTAATAGAAGATCTTACTTCTAATGGAAATATAAAAATATCTGGTACTATAATAAAAACGGATGGTGATGATTTTAATGAAAAAGAAGACACATCTAAAACCCTTAGAATGTCAGGAGACGGTCAAGTACAAATTGTTTAAAAATTTATTAAAAAAAACTTGGTTTACACCAAAATAAGTTATATCCTACAACTGTAGGGGTTTTAGGGTCGAAACGGCGGACCGCAACACCGAACACATGGCACAATATAATCCGAAAAATATAGAAGAAACACTGAAGCGAATGGAAAAGGCGGATGAGTTAAAAGGCATACACCGTTCTGGTACTAATATAATGTCGTTCTTTGATGATAATGATCAAGAACACGAATTACAGAAACAACAATCAGCAGCTGAATTAAAAAAAGACGAATATCTTAAAAGTGTTGAATTGTTAAAATTACTTACTCAAGAAGAAGGGACGAAAGAAGACCTAACACGCATAACAGCAATTGGTTTATTAATAGAAACAACAGATTTCCTAAATATACCCCCAGATCGAAAAAAAATAATTAAAGAAAATATGATCTGGTGTAATTTACAATATGAAAAATATACAAATGAAAATTAGAGACATTGAAAAATGGCAAGATGATTATTATCCTTCAAAGGAAAAAATGAAAAGTAAAAAGCCCCGCAAAAGTGATTTGGATGGGCCAGAAAAGGATGTTATAATTAAGTCAAATAAAAATAAATTATGAAATACGCAAGACAAACACAAGAACAATTAGATAGATTAGACATATCTTTAAATAAACTTTACATGTTAGTTAAAAGAGGTGAACAATCAGAAGCTCTTAGATTTATGAAAGAAGGAGAATTAAAAGAATGTTTTGATGATTTACAAAGTATAATTAAATTATCATCTACAGGAACATTGGGAGCAAGAGGTACATCACAAACAGGAACATTATAATATGTTAGCAGCAGAAAAAATCCAATCAAATTGGGACCGTTATATTAAAGTAATAAAAGATTCATTTTCAAAAGAAAGAACAGACATACTATTACCATTCTTAGACAAGTATAAAGAAAGAATGATGATGATGCCTGCTTCAAGTAAAAATTGGCACCATTCAGCATTTGCAGGTGGTTACACTGACCATGTTTTACGTGTGTTTGATTGCGTTAATTCGTTGTATAAAACGTGGATAGATATGGGGGGAGATGTTTCCACATACACTGTCGAAGAAATGCATTTCGCAGCGTTATTCCATGATTTAGGTAAGATGGGACAACAAGAAGGCGAGTATTATCAGCCAAACGATTCACAATGGCATATGGATAAATTAGGTCAAATGTATAAATTTAACACTGACATTCCAGCTATGAAAGTTCCTGAACGTTCATTATTTATACTACAGGAAATTGGTTGTAAAGTTACACAAAATGAATTTATTACAATTAAAATTCATGATGGTTTGTATGATGAGTCAAATAAGTTTTACTTTATGTCTGGTCAAAAAGAAACTAGATTAAGAACACATTTACCATTGTTAATGCATCAAGCAGATCATATGGCTGCTCAAATTGAATTTGAATTGTGGAATAATCAAGCTAATCCATCTTCTAAACCAGCAAATGCTACTAAGGGTGATAAAACACTTAGAACGGCTAAAAAAGTAAACACACAAAATAATCCAAAATTAGCATCAGCAACATTAGATGTTATAGATTCATTTTTTAAAGATTAATTATGATAATACTTAGTATAATATTAACAATAGTAATAACGGCTTCTGCTTTTATAGTTAGAAATTTAATTGTAAAAAATGAGCGTTTAGAAGATTTTATATCTAAACAAAGTGAAGCTATCACTGCATGTGATAAAAGATTAAAAGAAATTGATGATAAAGGTATGTTTTACGCTGATGATCAAATTGGTTTCTTTTTTAAAGAAGTACAAAAAATACAAGATGCTTTAAACGAGTTTACTCTTAAATAAAAATTAGTAAAAACCACATGTCAAACAAACTTAAGTACGCCCCTACTCCTCCCCTAGAACCAGTAATCACTGAAATTTCCCAATCGGGTCCTAAAAAACGAGGAAGAAAAAGAACAAAAAAACAATATTTTACACCAGATACTGACGCAGCTATAAAAGAATATTTATCTACTTCAAATCAAGACAAAAGAGATTATATATTTAAAACAAGAATACATTATCCTTTTTATAAATTAGCAGAAAATTTAATTCACACATTTAAATTCTACTATACAGAAGTAGATGATTTAGAAGATTTAAAACATGAAGTTATTTGTTTTTTACTAGAAAAATTAGATTATTTTAAACCTGAAAGGGGTACAAAAGCATTTAGTTATTTTTCAATTGTAGGTAAAAATTACCTTATTTTATATAATAATAACAATTATAAAAAGAAAAAAGCAAAAGTAGACATTTTAAAAGCAGATGAGGATGATGGGGTTTTACATCAATTAGGTAGAGATGGACGTAAAGAAGAAATAAAAGAATTTATAGATTACCTTACAGAATACATTGACAAACATATGTTTACAATGTTTAAAAAAGATAAAGATAGAAAAGTATGTGATGCTATTAATACTTTATTTAAACGTAGAGAAAATTTAGAAATATTTAATAAAAAAGCTCTTTACATTTACATTAGAGAAATTACTGATGTAGATACTCCTGTTATTACTAAAGTAACTAAAAAATTAAAAAAACTATATAAGGAATTATATAGGGAGTTTGATAAAACAGGATATGTAAGAGTTTAAAAAAGCCATATTTATAATAAAATAATATGGATCCATTAAACCAATTAATATTTGATGATACTTCTTTCTCAGATTTATTGAAAGAAATTCATGGTAACCAAAAGAAAAAAGCCAAACAACTTGCTTCTTTAATTGCTGAATTACGTCCTTTAGTACAATCTTTGGGGGATGCTACAGTTGTAGTGCCATTAATTAAAGAATATATGGAAATAAGTGTTAAAAATGATGATCAACTAATTAAGATGGCTGCTATTGTACAACGTTTATCAACAGCATCTGTTTCAGGAGGAGATGGTGGGTTATTAACAGAAGACGAAATGGCTCAACTTCAAGAATTAACTGAAGAAATAGCTAAAACTGTTGAATCTGAACCTAAACAAATAGAACAACCAAAAGGATAAAAAAATGGCACAGGCAACAGAAGGAGTAGTAGGATCAGGAGGTTTAGGATTATCAAATAGTGGAAAGGGTATGATGGCTCTTAAAAGAGTTATATCTGTTATATTAGATGATTCACATGAATATTTTGCTGGATTTCAATCTTTAGGTACTATTTTTTATGAAGATCCTTATGATTCTTTTAATTCACTTGAAGGTGAACTAAAATTAAATACTAATAATTCAGCTAGACCTATAACTCCTAACCAACAATTTTATCCCTTAATAGGAGAATTAGTATTTTTAATTAATACTATGTCAAATGAACCTTCAGGAGGAGACAAACAGTTTAATTATAGAAATTATTATTTCCCACCTATAAGAGTACACAACCAATCATCACAAAATTCACAACCTGCTAAATTTACAACTGAAGAGACAACTCAGACAGAAAAAAAAGACAGAGCCCAAAGTGGGACACCTAATAAAGCAAGTGAATCTTCAGGAGCTATTATTAATTTAGGAGATTTTTTTGAAGATAGAGGAGTAAAAAGATTATTACCCTATGAAGGTGATTATATAATAGAAGGTAGATTTGGAAATTCAATAAGATTTGGTGCAACAACACCATACAATGAAGAAACAGAAACACCCTATCCTAATCCTTGGTCATTTAACAGTGTAGGAGGAAAATCAACCCCTAATGAAACTGAAGCCCAAATAGGAGACCCTATTACAATAATAAGAAATGGACAAACAGAAGTAGTGTCAGACAATGCATTAGTTCCTTTATTAGAAGACATTAATGGAGATCATTCTTCCATTTATCTTTGTTCAAATCAAAGATTAGAAAATCTTAAAGTAGCAGGAGCAAGTACAGCAAGTCCCGACACTGTAAAACAAGAAGCTTATATAATTAAAGAAGAAGACACAATAGATAACCCATTAACAGCAACAACGTACAAATTAACAGCTGGAATATTTGATACATCTGAAACAGCTGTAACATCAACACCGTTCTCACTCACACCAACATCACCACCACCACCCCCTCCACCCCCAACTCCCACTATAACTGTAACATCATCTATACAAGACGCTACTGATGATGGGTTAAGTTTTTTCGATGAAATGGTAGGTTCAGGAGCAGTAGAAGCAGATAATTTTATTACAGAACATTTTACATATGAATCCGAAGAAACAACAGAAACAGTTACATATTCATCAGAAGATAATCCTACTATAGAATATTCTCCGCGGGATGTAGATGTTGACGAATTTATAGGAAAATATTTTCAATTAAAACATCTTATAGCTTCAAATACGGCAAGAAGAGATAATATTAATAATATACCAGGTGCTGATGGGTTAATAGAAAGTCAATTAGTAATAGATAATTTAAAAGCATTAATGGAAAATGTAGGAGATAAAATCTTTGATCAATATCCTACTATGAGAATATCGTCTGGTTTTAGGTGTGAAAAATTAAATATAGCTATTAGTGGTTCAACAACTACTGAACATTCATATGGCAAAGCTATAGACTTTCAAGTACCATCTACTAAAACATCAGTAATATTTAATTGGATAGTATCAAACATTCCTGCTTGGGGTCAATTAATATGGGAATTTCCAGAACAAGAATCATCTTCAGGTGGTAGTGGTTCTTGGATACATGTTTCTTATCGCCGCGGGTCAGGAGCTAATCCAAATAAAACAACACTAGCATCAAATAAATCTTCTATCCATGATGCATATGGGGGAACTGTAAGGGGGACTCATCAAAATGGAATAGGAACTGCTATTCAATCATACGTCTAATGAATTATATACCAGCACAACCAAACGTTTATCAAGGTAAACAAATAGTAATAAACTCAGACAGAGTATTATTTAATGCTAAAAATGATTCTATATTATTATTTGCAGATAAATCTATAGGATTAAATACTCAAGGATCTGTAAACATTGACAATAAAGGATTATTTGTAGTTAATTCTAAAGACGAAATATATTTAGGTTTAAAGCAAGGCAAAGTCCCCACAGAACCAGCTTTATTGGGAAACAAAACAGACGCTTACTTACAAGACATGTTAAATTTAATTCAAGATTTAGTTTTATTTTTAGCAGCAGAATATAAAGTAACAGTTCCTTTAACAGGGGTGTCCGCACCAGGCCCTAATGACATAAGTAGTTTTATCCAAAAAATTAGCTATTTAAAAAGTGAAGAAAGATTAAATGACATTAAAAGTAAAAAAGTAAAATTAATATAAAATGGCACACGAACCAGGACATCCTATTCCAATTGATTTAGATTTTACTATTGAAATCACACCACCTTCTTTACCCCCTATTAAACCACCAAAAATGCCTAAAGGATGTTTTTCTTTAGATTTACCTGTGGGGGGAATAATGGGTTTTATTAGATCAGAGATGGTAAGATTAGAAGCTCATATTAGATCACAAGTAGAAGGAGTATATGATCAAGTAGAAAGTCAAATATATGAAAAAATTCCAGAACCAGAAGAAATAGTAGAATATTTAATGGGTTATGGTTGTGAATTTGAACTAGAAGTAACAGATTTTTACAATAGACTTAAAGCTTCTTTACAAATTGTATATAAAACAATAGAAGGTCTTAAAGCAAAAATAGACGAAGCTATTAAAACAATAGATACTTTAAAGGGAAAAACAAGCCAAGTAGAAGAAGTATTAAGTAAATTAACAGAACCTTTAGACCTATTAGCAGGAGTCATAAGTGCAGCTAAAATAGCTATTAATCTTCTTCCCCCAGGTCCAGCTGCACCTCCTGCAGCAGTAATGTTTTTACTAGAGAGAAAACTCACCAAAGCAGCATCTACAGTATGTGTTATGAATGGAAATGTAAGTGGCATTCCTCAATCATTAAGAGTGCAAGTAGAAAGATTAACTGAACAAACTAAAATAATAAATCCTTACATAGGTAAATTAAATGAATTAGTAGCTAAAGTACAAGAATTAGAAGCAGTATTAGAAGTAGCTTACATAGAATGGTTAGCAGATTGTATCCCGGGTGATGAAGTACCTCCTGTTAATCCATTAAAAGATTACTATCGTATAAAAATATATGAAGCTATAACGAATAATGTTGATCAATTTCCCTCAACAAATATAGATGATTGGTATGAAGTTTCAAATGAAATATCAAAAGTCATACCTCCCACACCCGATCAATGGTTGTCTTCTCAAAACTATCAAATCGCAGATCAAGCAATGATAGTAACAGGTCCCCCACCAGATGAAACAACAGGGAAGTATCTAATAAAATATTACGCAGCCATTAAAAACAATTTAAATCATTATCCCGAAATATCTTTAAATGATTGGAATTTATTAAGAGCAATAAATGTAGATGAAATTCCTGAAGATAATACACCAGAATGGGATGGAAATATAGATTATATAGTAGAAGATGTAGTTAAAATAATTATAGATTTAAGTGAAGGATCTTTTAATCAAACCATATCTAACATAGTAAATGCTCAGGGACCTGAAATGATAGAAAAATTATATAACGCTAATTTTAGAATGATTGGATATAAGCGTTATAGAGTTTAAAATAATTATATTTATAACAAACAACAATTAATATTATGAAAGCAAAAACTTTTGAAAATCTAATTAGAAAAATAGTTAGAGAAGAAATTGATTATTCGTTACGTAGAGAAATTAAATCACTTAGGGAAGACTTACGTGATGAATTAAAACCGACAATAACAGAACACACTGAAAGAACAGTTGAAACTTCTAATGACCTAGTGTCTGAAGATGTAAAAACTTCTTTAAGAGAAAAAATTATGGGTAATGGGCCTATAAAACAACATAAAAAGCAAAATTTTGTGTCAGGTAATAGTACATTAAATGATCTATTAAACGAAACAGCAGCAGGAAGCACAAACACACAAACAGCCCAAGCACCTGTAAATATGGCTCAACCATTTGCCACTGGAGCCCCATTACCTATGGACACAGCAGGAATGCCTGATCCTGTAGCAAAAGCAATAACAAGAGATTATAGTGGTTTAATGAAAGCAATTAATAAGAAAAAAGGATTATAATAAATGCCTATTAACAACTCTTCTATACAAATAAATCCATTAGATCTCAATAAAAATGCTGCGATAGGGGTTGTTTTTCCTTTAATGAACGGAGGGAATTTTCAACAATCTCTTACTATAAAAGAACAAGTAAAATCAAATATAATAAATGTATTATTAACTGAAAGAGGAGAAAGAATTAATCAACCTAATTTAGGATGTGGTCTTAAAGCTATATTGTTTGAAAATAATGTAGATTCTGCCCAAATAGAAGATTTAATATATGATCAATTACAAATTTATGTACCTGAAATAGTAGTAGAAAAAGTAGAAGTAAACACAGATTTAGACAGACACATAATATTAATTAAATTAATATATGGTTTTTTATTAGATAATACTTTAGATTCAATTCAAGTTAATATAAATCAAACAAATCAATCATCACCAGGAATGAATGGATAAATAATGTACAATGGCTTATAATAAAATATCAAATAAAACACAAAATAAGGATGTAAAATATCTAAATAAGGATTTTCAATCTTTTAAGGACCAATTAGTAGAATTTGCCCAAACATATTATCCTAACACTTACAATGATTTTAGTGAAGGATCTCCAGGTATGATGTTTATGGAAATGGTATCCTATGTGGGTGATGTTTTATCTTTCTACACTGACACCCAGTTAAGAGAATCTTTTCTATCATTAGCTCAAGAAGAAGAAAATCTATATAATATGGCTTATGCTATGGGGTACAAACCTAAAGTAACGTCAGCGGCAACAACAGATTTAGATGTATTTCAATTAGTACCATCAAAAAAGGTTAATGATAATTATATACCTGATTTTAGTTATGCTTTAATAATAAATGAAAATTCAACATTTAAATCATTAGATGGGCCTGTATTTTACACATCAGAAGATGTAAACTTTAATTTTTCAAGTTCATTTTCACCTACTACAATTAACATTTATCAATATGATAGTAATCAAAATCCAGAATATTTTTTATTAACTAAAAAAGTTAATGTAATTTCAGGTGAAACTGCAACACAAAAATTTGAAATAGGTAGTCCTGAACAATTTTTAACTTTAACTTTATTTAATCAAGATATTATTTCTATAGAAAAAGTAGAAGATTCTGACGGAAATTTATACAATGAAGTGCCTTATTTAGCACAAGATACAATTTTTGAAGAATTAGAAAACACAGGAGCAAATGATCCAGATTTAATAGGTTTTAATGGTCAAACACCTTATCTTTTAAAAGTAAAAAAAGTACCAAGAAGATTTATTTCAAGATTTAAAACAGACAATACTTTAGAATTACAATTTGGAGCAGGTATAAGTGACAAAGCAGATGAAGATATAATACCTAACCCAGATAATATAGGATTAGGAATAAAAGACGGAAGAAGTAAATTAAATGAAGCTTATGATCCATCAAATTTCTTATTTACTAAAGCATATGGTCAAGTACCTTCAAACACAACATTAACAGTAACATATGTTAAGGGTGGAGGATTACAGTCTAATGTAGCTTCAAATACTATAACAGAAAAGGATCAATTAACAATATTAAATAATCCTAATTTAAGTTCAGGATTACTTAACTTTGTAAAAGCCTCAGTGTCATCAACTAATGTGGAAGCAGCTGTAGGTGGAGGAGGAGGAGACACAGTAGAAGAAATTAGGATGAATACTATGGCTAATTTTTCATCACAACAAAGAACAGTTACAAAAGAAGATTATTTAATTAGAACTTTATCATTACCTGCTAAATTTGGTAGAATAGCTAAAGCTTACATAACACAAGATGATCAAATATCTCCATTAACAACTGAACCTAATCGTATACCTAATCCTTTAGCATTAAATTTATATACTTTAGGTTATGATAATAGTAAAAAATTAACAACCTTAAACACAGCTACTAAAACAAACTTATCTACTTACTTAGAACAATTTAGAATGTTAACAGATGCTGTTAATATTAAAGATGCGTTTGTAATTAATTTTGCATTAGAATTTGAAATTACAGCTTTTAAAACATACAATAATCAGGAAGTAATACTTAATTGTATAACAGAATTACAAGACTATTTTGCTGTAGATAAATGGCAAGTTAACCAACCTATTGTAATGTCCGAAATAAAAAACTTAATAGGAGGAATTTTAGGAGTACAAACAGTAGAAGACGTAAAAATAACTAATAAAAGTGGAACATCCACAGGTTATTCACAATATAAGTATGATTTTGAATCAGCTACAAGGAAAGGAGTAATTTATCCTTCGCTAGATCCAAGTATTTTCGAATTAAAGTACCCTAATACTGACATTAAGGGAC